>CEOR01012190.1_pt1 | contig 51795 bp, 57 predicted proteins | sample 530661 | NCBI WGS metagenome assembly CEOR01 (sample SAMEA2620836, study PRJEB7988) | marine metagenome | biome: marine biome (ENVO:00000447); feature: deep chlorophyll maximum layer (ENVO:xxxxxxxx); material: "saline water (ENVO:00002010), including plankton (ENVO:xxxxxxxx)" | depth 65 m
GGAGACCAGAAATCGTATTCTGAGTCAGCAATCCCATTAGGCCAGCCAGTGCCGGACTCTTGAGATCCACCGTAGTTACCAAGAGCACAACTCAATCCAGCGTAGGTTGCTGCAGGTGCACCAACTTTATCTGCTGCATTAGCACTTCGTGCCCCAGATCCATCAGCCTGAATCGTTTGAGTTACAGTTCCGAAGATAGACTCAAGGCCATGCCATCCGGTTTCGTTTCCAGAGGCTTCTCCGTTGACGTAATACTCTCCACCGAGCGACTGCTCAATAGATTGCTCTAGTCGTTTGGTGAAGTTATCAAACACTTTGATGATACCTTCTTCACCACGGTTACTGCGAAATTCGCGGTAGAACATTGAATCGGTAGTCTGGTAACCACGATATTCGAGGTTAGCAGTCTTGTACAAGTTTCTACGAACGAAGTTACGAGCAGTTTCGCCCGTGTTTCCTTCTACGTTATGTAGACGGAACTGAACCGGCCAGTCGAAACCTTCACCGGAATTGTTGTAGTTTACTCGACCAGCGGCTTCCAGCAGTGCACCCATCTGGTAGTTGCGGAGCATATTCTCCTCAACGTCGCGGATGTGTTTCGCGAGCGTGGTTGCAGCGGTACGAGCAAAAGCTACGGGATTAAAACCTTTATAGGCCATGATCCTCACCTTTCTCTAAGAGAAACTAAAATAAACCATCCGCCAACGCTTGTTGACGCAACTTGTCACCAGGAGACAGGCCCTGATTCTGTGAAATTGGACTTGGGTTCTCCGCTGGAGCTTCACTGCCTTCACGGTTCGGAATGCTTGACGCACCCTGTTGCAGGTGTCTCATGTTACGCTGTTGCACTTGCTGAGCGTATTGAGCTTGCTGCTGGTATTGCCCTAAAGACTGCTGAGCATACTGACCAGAAAGAATCTGAGTAGCAGTGTCCCAAAGTGCTTGAGGATCTTCTAAACCACTTTGACGCAAGTTATTGATAATACCAATGACTTGTTGTCCAGCAGGAGTAACAACAGGTTGACCGTAGCCGTCTGTCATAATATTGCCTGCTTGATCCATCTGGTAAACCCAGTCTGCATTTCGCATGTCAATATCGTCGACAACTTCGTTTATGTATTGCGCCTCTTGCCTTTCCTCGAATTCATCTAGCAGGGAACCATACCTGTCAACAAATAATTTATCGAACTCTGCTTCGATGATTTCCGGGAGGACTTCGTGGGGTCGATTAGCAAGACTTTCCTGCCAATCTTGGTGATACCGAACATACTGGTTTGCCCCTGAAATAATTTCAGGGGGTGTATTATGTTTCCATCTATGTTCAACTTCGCCGGTCTCTGGGTTTGTTACAGTTTCCCGCCATAAAGCAATTTCATCTTCATCGATCTCTGGTGGGCTCCACCATCGACCTTCAGATTCCAGTTGCTCTTCTTCGCGAAAAGACTGTAATTCGTCTTGGAAGTTTTGCCAGTTCAACTGCTGCTGTTGCTGTTGCTGCATTTGTTGGTAGCCATAGTTGGCTGCCTCTTGCTGCTCATACAACTGCTGTTGATACTGATCTTGTAATTGTTGTTGGTACTGTTGCTGTTGTTGATGATAATCCTGCCACTGGGTGTTGTAGTCCATGGCTTGGTTGTACGCATTTACAAGTGCGTCTTGCGGATTCCCATCTCCAACGTCTATACCAAGTTGCTCCACCGCTTGCTGGAACTGATTGGTTTGTGGTGAATCAGGAGTCTCGGTAAACACATCCGATAAATCTAATTCAGCACCTTCTTCGGGTGAACTATCCACAGACTCATCCACAGAACTATCAACTGTTTCTGTGTAATCATCCTGAGTAGGCTCTGAATAATCAGACCCAGTGCTTTCCTCAACTGTAGATTGCTCTAAGGTTTCTTCCATAATCTCTTCTGACATGAACTTTCCCTTTCGTCTTAGGTTATTTATATAATGATACTGGTTTTGTCGGAGCCAGCACAATACACTATTTCATCTCACGCCGTAATTAAGTCGCGAGTTTGGTCAGTTCGTGTCTTAATTTATCCTTTTCGGGAAATAATGCAACAGAGCGACGACATTTTGTCGCCGGTTCTACATTTTCCCCTCCAGGGCCCAGGCTGCATTGCGAACATCATCAAATCCAATAATCCGGCGCTCGCCTGGGAAAAACACGAATGTGGGGCAAGTTGGTATAGATCTAGCAAATCCATACTGGTGTGAGTAGGGGCTACTTATCTGGTAGGAGCCTGGCCTAGCAGCGTATCGCTTTTGTCCATGCTTGATGAACATCTCCACTGCAGCTTCGTGGTGGTGGCCGATAACCCCGACATCAAACAGTTCTTCGTTGTTTTCGTAAAACCGTTTGACGGCGTGGGTTTGATTGAGACTAGAGTTGAATCGGCCCGTCTGGTGTCTAACCACCATCTTGTACATTTGATCCTGTACAGTAATGTCCAGCCTAGCTTCGGCTGGTGCATAACAAACTTTTTGATTGTTTGCTAGCTTGGAGAGATAATCCACTCCGCCGATCTGTGCTGTCCAAGCATCATGATTTCCTGAGATGATGGCGAGTATTTTGTCTCCGAACAATTGCAAATAATAGTCGAACAACCGCCATTGCTCATCAGGCGTAGAGTTTGCTCCGATAAGGGCGGATCTATGCTTGATGTGGTTATCGACTCCATCGCCTCCAAAGACTGCATAGAATCCTTTTGTGTTTCTGATAAGTTCGGCATCTTCTTTCATCCTTTTAAAGTCACAGGGTGTACCAGGCGCAATGTGCTGATCGCTTATGACAGATATAGCAATTGGGCCCGAATCAAAGTTTACTTTGAATCGACCTCGCTTGCTAGCTTTATCGATTGCTTTTATGCCTTTTTGTTCCGCTCGTGCCCACTCAGTGTCTCCGTCCCAGTCATCTTCCCATTCTGGTTGCACGATGCGAAGCTCAGCTTCTTTTACTTTTTGCTTCATTTCTTTAAGCTCAGCTTTTAGCAAACTGTTTTCAAAATCATAGGAAGCATCTTCAAGACTTTGCTTTTCACTGGGAGTAAATATTTTTGATTTAGTGCTTCTGGTTTTTGTTAATCCAAGCTCTTTCAGCTTGTGCCTAATTGAAGGTTCGGATCTCCCAATCTTCAAGGCCATCTCGGAAATGGCGACCTTTTTGTGGTGCCCGTTTTTAATGAATTCAAACTCTTCGCTAGTCCATGGTCTACCGGCCATAATTTCTCCAAAAATATTCGGATGTGTTCTTGTAATGCTAAAGGTCTAAATGTATGGTAACTGCACGTAACGGACTCCGCCAGCGGAATATCGCCTAAAGAACTGTTGGGTATTATCCCAAACCTCACTACGCTAAAATGTAATGAGGTGCCTGAATCCACCTTACAAAAAAGTGTGAGGCGTTAATTCTGAGGCCGAGGTGCGCATGTCAATTAGATATTATATACTAGCAAAGCAATATGACACTGGACCAGTTAAAGGTGATGTAATGGTCTGGGAGGGTGACTACTGGCACTTAGACAGGACAAACGAAACTTTACTTGTTAGATTTTTATGGGAACCTAATGGGTACTTCTTTCCCGTGCCCAAGGAAGATCTAATAGAATTTGTTGCAGCAGCAGAACTAGAAGACCCTAGCGAAATAACTAACAGAGAAAAGAGAATCTGGAGCTCACCTTTAAATGACTGATTCTATTTCATGCTCTACATGTCGATACTGGATAACATCCGAAGTAAATAATGAGTGGGGCTTTTGCAAACTAAGCGATCCATCAGTTCCTGAAACTCTCAATAGAAATGTTATAGTCATGAGAGATAAAGAAGATAATTTATTCGAAGTTGAGCTGCAGCATAAGAGTAACATGGAAGATATATTTTCTATGACGCTTTGCAGCAAAGATTATGGATGCGTGCAGTATGAAAAAATGCCCGAAATGTAATTGTTCTAAACTACGAAAGTATTCTGTTTCTTTCGGAAACAATCCCTTAAAAAAATATGTACAGTGCCTAGAATGTGCCTGGAGCTTTGAGTTGAAAAGATCTAAACCACCAGAACATTACGATCAAGAGATACAGCCATGGGATGTAATTGACGCTTGGAGACTAGATTTTTGGGAGGGTAATGCAGTAAAGTACATCTGCAGGGCTGGCAAGAAAGAAAACAACTCTGCTGTTGATGATTACAATAAAGCAATTACTTACCTACAAGAATGCATCCGAAGGGCCCAAGATGGATAATACGTTCAACAACATGGAAAGCAATATACTGCAATCCTGTGAAATATTGAATGAAATGCTCGTGAACACTGCTATGTACTACACCGCTGTTGGAAAAGAAAAGCGTGAAATACTTTCTGAAGCCGCGCTTGTATGCGGCACCCTCTTAAGCACATTGAAAGAATTAGAGCCCGAAGATGGCGGACAATAGAGCCTACTTAGCAAACCTAAGATTTGCAAAAGCTGCCTTAAACTCGGCAGCCGATTTATTAGCAATCAAAGAATCTGAAGAGAATGAAAAGCTAACAGCCGTCTGTCAGTCGATAAGCGAAAAAGCTAGATGCTTAGCTAACATGCTAGAGCACGAAGAAGCAGTCCTAACAAACCTAAGCTAAAGCGTTGGCCTATTTCCTGTAAATGGATTTTGTATCTGCTTCCTAGCTCCTCTCGGCTGAAATACAGTCTGTCGCTTTATTTCTCTCGGGGCTTCGTTAACAGACTCTTTTGCCATAATCTTTTTTAATTCGTCTACGGGGGGATCGTCTTTCTTCTGGCTACCAAGTCCACCTTTGACGGCAGGTTTAATTGGCGTCGGATCTGCCTTCGGGGCTTGGGGTTTTTGAAGGTAGTTTAACCTGCTCCATTGAGATAATATCCCGTGCATGTTTGGCTTTTTTTCTACGTACCCATTAAAAGTTCTCGAAAGAGAGTTACGCATATTGAACCCTACTCCCTTTGAGCCCCATAGGTAATCTTTAAGATGCCCTCTAGATTTATCACTAAACTTATATCGGTCAAAATCTATTGTTGGATCTGCATCAGGATCTTTCCTTCCCATCAAAAAGTTTCCCTTCCGCCAGTGAATGGGTCGCGTCGTCTCTCCCTAGCCTGCTGAGCATTGAACGTGGTTTGCTTGTAGGTGTTCTCTGGGGTCTTGGCAGGAGCTTGTGTGCTCTCCTTAGCCATAATCTTTTTTAATCTATCAACAGTAGATTCTGGTTTTGCAGTAGAGCCAGACTCAGGTTCTGTCTTATCTTCTATTTTAGTTGGAGCTGCCTGCTCTATTTTCTTTATACCTTCAACTGCTTTCTTTGTTCCAGAGTTTAATACAGGGCCGGAGTCAGGCAGTTGTCGGATTGCAGGGTCTTCCAGCTGTTCCCAGCTGTTCTTCCATCCATCAGGAGTGCTCCAGCCGCCGATATAAATAGGCATGTCTTCTGGGTTAGGCTGCGGATCGATAGAAGGTGGCCCTACAGGTTTAGTGAACAATCTGTTCCCATAAGCAGAGGGCGATACACTAAATTCGCCAAAATCAAATGTCCTTGTGAATTGACCATCCTGCTGGTCAAATATCCCTGCTAAAGCGTTTTGCATTGACGCTTCTCTTGTGCGGTTTCTATTAGCCCGCCAAGATTTCTGCTGGTCATTTAACTGATCCCACGGAGTGTTTATTGGAGCATACCCAGGATCATTTGGGTTCATCCTCTCTGCACCCAGCACGTTCATTTGATTGAAAGCATTCCACTGACGCAGCTGTTCTGCATCGTATATAGGACCTTCGTATTCACTTATATCTCTTTGGTTTCTACCCGGCTGTATGAAATTAGTAAGGTTTTTTATCTCCTGATTTATTTTATAGAAATCAGATTCAGGCCCTCCACGGTTTCTATCACCCTGAACTTCCTCTATCATCCCTATAACATCGTAAGCCCTTTGCTGCCTGCGCAATGCTTCATCTTTAGATATTTCGCCAGATTGCCAAGCTCTAGTAAAGCCAGCAGCTTCCTGGGCAAGTCGGGTCGCAAGGTTAGATCCGTAACGGTCATACTCAGAGCCCCCGTATATTTCACGCATCGCGCGATTTTTGAGTGCGTTCAAGTAACCAAGGCGCCCGTAAACTGAGCTCCATTTATCCTGAGACATCAATTAAACTCTCTGCTTATCTCATTACTCGACGGCGACCTGGAATTACCCTGCCCCTATTAGCACCTCCCCCTCCGTACTGAGAGATAAATCCTCCGCCACGACGAGGTACAATGCGCCCAGTATCTCGACGGCCTCTAGCCCCTCGACGTTTTTTGAGATCCCAAGTGTTGCTCATGCGACGCCCTCTTCCATCAGAAGTTTTCACTGGGCCTCTTTGAGGTCCAGCTTGGTTGCGTCGTCGCTGTGCTCGTCTCCGACTGCTAGCCTGATCAAGACCCTTTCTAGCGTTTTGGCCACCAGCCATAAAGCTGCCACCAGGAACCTCGCCTGGGGTAACTGTAGGCCCACGCCAATTGCCAACTTTAAACCTGCCCTGCCAGTCAGACGCTCCGCCACGTCCGTCCCATTCGCCACCATACTTACCGCCTCTATGTCGATCGCCTGCCCAAGCGCCTGTAGTTTGGCCACGACCACCAGAAGAGCCTGCATCCCATCGACGGCCTTGCTCAACAGGCCTAAAGTTTGGTAAAGTCTGTTTGCCATCTGGCCTCTGGTTAGGCCCTCCCCACCTAGAGTATTTGTCTATTACACGACCACCGCCTGACCCGCCAGACAATTGCCCACGACCACCAGCTAAACCTGTGCCAGGGCGACCCATACCGCCGCCCATTCCCATACCGAATCCGCCTCGGCCTCCGGGTTTGTTCCGGTTTCCGTGACGATCCCAGCCTCCATGGCCCCAGCTATCGTGAAGCCACATTCCACCTAGGCCTTGGCCACCTCGACCTCCAGCAGCAGCACCTTGGCCACCTCGACCACCTCGCCGCCGATACGGCATAAGATGTGGAGGTAACTCCCCTAATTTATTATCAAAGCCAGTTGGCCCAAGTTGACCACCTCGACCTCCAGCTAAGCCTGAAGTGGGACGCCCCATGCCGCGACGCCAGTTAAATCGTGCACCAGCATTCGCTCCCGATCTTCCAAATCCTCTGTTATACCCACTAACACTTTTTCCTGAGCCTGCTAAAGCACGGCTACGAGCACGACTGTTACGGCGGTACTGTTCACGCTGTCTAGCAGCTTTTGCTTTGCCACCTCCCCAATCACCCCAGGTTTCAGTGCCTCTTGGTATATTAGGATTCCGTCGGTACGGGATTCGGTTGTTGCGGTTTTGCCCTTCCCATTCACCAGCTATTGGCATATCTATTACTCCACTTATTAAATGCTATTTTTGTTTCCGTTAGAGACAACAGCCATATTTCACTCTATCGTGCTCTTTTATTCCAACGTCTCTGGCGACGTGCCCTATAAGACTGCATCTTCTTAGGGTCTAGGAGGTGTGTAAAACTTGTTACTCTGTTTGGAAGGTGCCTGCCGCGAGGGTCTTTATTAGCCTGCCTTCCACGCATATTGCCTGTAGCTTGGTATCTTTCACCACGCTTCCAAGCAGATCGTCGCTTTTTATTCAAAGCACGATGGTCTGATATTGCTTTGTCTGTCCATAATGGATTGGCACGAGCTCGACCACTATCAATTTTATCTCGCGCGCTAATAGTGCGGTGGCCCTTTCTACTCCTGCGGCGAGCCCACTTATCCTGAACCTCACGGGGCACATGGCTATAAGAATAACCCATAGCGCCCTTTCGACCGCCTCGCCCTCGAATGCCCGCGCCTGGACGACGGGCTGATGCACCGCCTTGACGTTGTTTCCATCCGGGTGTCTTCATGCGGGCAGCTCTAGCCCTCTTGCGACTCATAGAATCGCGGGCATCTCGCTTAAAACGATCTGCCATTGCGCGTCGTTTTTCCGGAGACATCTTGTTTAGCCAACTCATTACTTCTTACCCTTCGTACCCATAAGGGCTTCAATGATAGGTGATAAGCCTTCCATGCCTTTCCCAATCTCTTTAGACAGGCTCTCTAGCATCTCGCGGTTCTTAGCGTTAGATCCAGGAGGAATGACAATCGTCGTGCTAGTCCTAGGCCCGTACTTATCCGGCAAGTTGTGATACATGCGCCTATCGCGACTAGGGTCATATCTATCCGGTAAGTTGTAATAGCTGGGATTCTCAGTTTCACGTAATCGTTCAAGCATTCCCGGAGGAGGCGGGGTCATTTCCTCGTAAGGAAAAGAATCAGGAATCCTAGGAGCCGGAGGCCCCAAGCGAGGCTCACCCTCTGCAGCATGGCCCGTGCTTGGATAGCCAATGCCGGGAACCATACTTCCCTGAACAGGGCGAAATGGATAAATCGGCTCACCCTCGACCTTAGGAGGAACCTCATACATATAAGGCGCCTTCTGGTGCGGACCCTGATAAGGAGTATCAATCATACGCGGGACAGGAATAACCCTAGGGTTAAGATCGCCAATAATCATTTCGTCATCAATGTGACCGGATGCCTGCGCCTTACGCAAGTCACGAAGGTCGCGGCCCCTCGCCGGAATGTAGCTATCAAATAAAACCTGCGCCGGAGCCGGCGGAGGAGTGTACGGTGCTGGCGCTGCATCTTGGTAAGGCATAGAAATTTCCCGAGAACGGAAGAAAGATTGAATTCAATAACTCAAATTATAGCAATAACCGCAATTAGCTTAACAGAGAACTTGAAAAAATATACTTCCGGCGACATTATGTCGTCGGCAGAACCTCGCCAAAGCCAAGAAAGGAAATCGCCAAACCAAAGACATCTGGTAAAAATTTCAGCAAAGCCCCCCTGCCCTGCCCCAGAAACAACGAAACCGAGCGACATTTGGCTAAGGAGTGTGAAAAGATCACGCCTTTTGGCTTAGAAAAGTGAAAAAATCTGTGAGTGGGACATATATACACACCACATGCAAATGGGGCCTTTGGGGTCTGCTTATATGTGACGTACGACCGAGCGGCTTGCCGGAACGTATGGCTGTGCCGAGTGTATGAATAGGACATGTAGTACATGCACACAGGTTCTTCCCCACTTCATATTGCGGAGCGGAGCGGAGTGATATGTAGTTGTGGGGGAGGTTCTTTGTGTATGTAGTACATGATCCTCATACACTGTGCGTAGGAAATTCCACGACTGGTTGCGCATAAAAAAACCCCGCTGGAACCACTGAGGGAACCAACGGGGCTAAGGCAGTTAGGGTTGCTTAACATCTACCCAAGGTTTGCTGAGTTGGGCACTATTACGAACTGCGTCTGCACTTATATCCAATCGGTTGGCTGCAGAGTAGAGCCACTTCTTGGCAGGCAGTGTCATTTGACGTGGCACAGCCCTACCAGAGCAATTGTAGATTTCACCCTGCCATTCACAGAAGAAATCAAATTTGACTTCGACAATTGGTTCATCGTCGCCCTGAATCTCGGTGATGACTTGCTCAAGCTGGATGAGCACATCGACTTTGATTAGGTCTTTGCCGACTTGGATAACACCGAAACGTTTGTCCATACGCAAGGACTTATTAACGTTAGTTGGTGCGGCATGGACAGGAAGTTGAGAGATGATAGACATAGCATGTCTCCATATAAAAAGAAGTTAAAAAGTGTTAAATCGAAATAATCGATACACAATGAAGTTAGAGTGGGATTTATCTCGCACAGTGTATCCCTCTACTCGGCACAGACAGGAGTGTAGGCTAGCCTGTGAGGGAGTAGTCTCATATAAGAAGGCCTCGAAGGTTCCATTTGCATGTGGCCCCATGAATGCATGCAAAATGACCCACGGCAAATGTATTAGGCATCAGGCTAGCATGTCACCTAAAGAAACATGCTTGCATGTAACCAGAAGCATGACCCACGGCAACGTTGGATGTGAAAGGATGTATGTTACCAGCAAGATAACCCACGGTAACAGGCGATAGGCTAGCGGCGACAGGATGTCGTCGGTCACAATCCCGCTATTCCTTCCTTGTATGTTTATCTTCTTTTCTCATCGTTCGTTCGTGTGCGATTCCACCGCACTTAACTTCGTTCAATCTCCGGTGCGGAATTGTAACCGACCAGGACGATTAGAAATATATTTCTTTTACAGGAGTACCCAGTATGTACACAGAATATTACACAGCTTCAGGTCACACTAAGTTCATTGCCCCTGCAGATAAGGACGGATGGAGTCCTTATATCCTTATTAAACTGCATGAGCCTAAGGAAGTTACCGATGCCTTTGATAAAGGTAATGTATATACATCAAGCGATTACGATGTTTATATCCACACAACAAGGAACAGTGAGAGCTTCTTTGTTATGGGTTTGATTGAACTGTGCAACACAATCAAGGAGTTTGACCGTAGCTTTGGCAAGCAGATAGATGCGGACAATGAAATTAATTTATTGTTAGGTGAAGCAGCTGCTATGGATGAGTCAATGCACGCAGGTGAACCACCAGAACTAACGCAAGCTGACCTACAAGGAGGCAGTGACAATGAGTAGTACCCACGAACTAAACCTAACCAACTGGAAGGGACAGGAATCTATTGATGCTATGCCTAACCAAGACCCGATGGTAGTTGAGACAGTAACTAACTACGTTATGAATGGTGAGCTAGCAAGCACTGGTTTCTTCCGGGCCATGCTAGAAAATAATTTTTTAACTGCAGTTGTACGTGCAGATAACTCTAACATCTTACAGATAAAGAGCTGGGCTAAGTGGATGATTAACCATGTGCCTGAATGTGCACGAGGTAGTGAGCAATTAGTAAACCACTGGATCAGAATGGGAGGAATCAATGGACGAAAAGAAACTGTATGAGATTAAGTGCAACACATGCAACGAAGCTAAGTCAGTAGAAATTAACCCTAATGACTTACGCAGGTGGAAAGAAGGCGAACTTATCCAAGAAGCTATGCCATATTTAGATGCCTCACAAAGAGAGCTGCTTGTCTCTGGCCTGTGTGGTGAATGCTTCGACAGAATATTTACCGGAGTAATACTATGAAGAACCCATTGAAAACAGACAGCACAATACAAGCTGTATTAATTGTTATAGGTATCAGCCTGTGCATTGCAATGATGCAGGGCTGCAGGACTACACATTTCTTTAAGACCGAGACACTTAATCACAGTGCTCGATAACCTAATGGAATACTGGGTAGGGCTGGCGAGTCTATGCACAGACTCTCTCGTGCATACTAGGTGGGGATCTAGATGTACTCGTCAGCCCGCTACCAGTAAGGGGATATACAAATGATACCAACCAAACTTAAGTGTATAGCAATAGACAACTCAAGAGAGTTTAAGAGAGAGGAGAAATTGATTAAGTACCTAAGCAAACAAAAAATTAAATCAATGATTCCATCTACATGGTACTCACATGATAGCAAAACTAAAGAAGATTTTTGGCGTGATGTATTGCAGTTCAGCTCAACAAGAATTGCAAATGAGTTAATGGAATACTGTAACGTCAAACCTCAGTGTGAAGAAGTCACTGTTGAGTGGACAAGATCTCGCTATAGACGACGCTTCTGGAGACCAGGGGTATGTAGAAAAACGTATACACTTGTCAAAAAAAGAATACCTTTCATGGGAATACCCAACAAACAAAAAGGTGACACCCTAAGAGACATGCTTGATCGTTCTTATTTACCTACGCTGTACAGAGGACAAGTGGAACAGACCTGGAAAAGAATAGTATTATTTTTACAGTTAGACAAATCGGAATGGGATCAACATGAAGTAGATAGGATTACGTATCCAATGGTAACGCCAGCCGGTTATGCAGAAACTCATTACTCATACAAAGAAAGAGTTAAGACCAAAGGTAAAACAGAAGCTGAAATAAACTGGTACAACAATTTCATGATGAAGAAAGCAGGAGTCTAATGGGACTAGATCAATACGCACATGCTAAGTGGGATGGGATAGAAGAACAGGAGCAGCTATGCTACTGGCGTAAACACCCTAACTTAAACGCTTGGATGGAAGAGCTTTACTATAAGAAAAATAATTTATCTGATGCCCCTGGAGGACTTGAAGAAGTAGGGGATGGAACTATAATAAGACACACAAGCATGGATTCTCAATTCAATTGTGAGAATGTCGAGCTTAACGAAGAAGACTTAGATAACCTGGCGGTTCTAGTAAAAAATAATATCCTGCCCAAAGCCACTGGCTTTTTCTGGGGCAGCGATTCTGACGAGGAGTACAAGGAAAGAGACCTTGAGTTCATTGAGAACGCACGTAAAGTTCTCAGTGATGGCGGTAAAGTTTTATACCACTGCTGGTGGTAAGGAGGAATTCATGAGAAAGAAAATGACTTGGGAAGAATGGCTTGAAGAGGGAAGCCCGAGTCTTCAAAACAACGATGGCATTTGTGCTGTATGTGATGGCACAGGATGCTGTCCATACACATCATTAGATAGGCCTGGTGCTTGTAGTGCGTGTGGCGGTACAGGCTCAGGGCCGGAGGAGAAAGAGGATGACTGACGAACTGTTTCATTTGTACAAGGACGATCCATGTAATGATCCTGCATACCAAAGATACTTAGATGAGATGGACATGATGGACATGATGTCCATGGAAGAAGATTCAAACTTAGGTAATGAAGTTGAAGCGGAGCATCGGAAGCTACGTGCGTTACCTGTTTATAAACCTCAACGCGAGGAGGAGACTACGCGTGGAAGATAAATATTTCTTAAGGATAACTGCCGAAGATAAAGACAGAGGACTACAAGCAATTGTCTTAGAGGTAGACCCTGAAAAGATAGACATTGGTACATCTATTATCAGGATGATAAGTGGATCAATAACTAATGTCATAGGGATACAGCAAATAGTAGAAGACGATGAAGGTGTAACGCACATCAAGGACGCAAACCTAAACCATCAAAAGAAAATATTTAATGCTCTCCTGGAAGCTGCAAGTGTACCAGCAACGGATGAGCAGGTATCCGCTATGAAGGAAAAGATATTTGAAGTATTTGATATAGACTCAGAGGAGGAAGTAGATGAGTAAGACCGTAGATATTATGGGACACATAGCAATGTGGAAGGGTAAGCGTGTTGATTCTGACAAGCTATACGAAGCATTGAAGTCGTACCATTCGGTAACGCTGCCCGATGTGCCCTATGAAAAGAATTTTATTTACTCTGTTAAGCGGGCGTTGTCTGCCCATGGTAAGTTCGCAATCAATAAGATGTGGCGTGCTTGGGATAGAGCGGATGATAACAGAAACCTATACGAGATAGTGCCAAAGACAACAGAGTATTTGGAGACAGTATATAGAGATCCTTTTTACGTGCGTCTTTACAACGATTCAATTACCTTTGGCTTGTATGAAAACAAGCAGGCGGTAATGGACAAGAATGTTTTTATTCTTCAAGACCAGGACCCAAGGCTTTTATCTTGGTATGAAAGGTCAATACAAAAGGAGTGGGATGAACACAGGAATACATACGATAGTACGATAGTTAACAATGTGATTCAGGATTTGATTGACAAGTACCTGTTCGCAAAAGAATTATCTTCACGAGTCGTATGGATGGACAAGCCTTCGGCTTCTATCTGGCACACAGCTTCAGATAAATTGTCTGCCATAGGTATAGAGTTACTAGACTTTCCACCAAGTCATTCGCCTGAGTCTATTGCTAGCTTATTCAAGGTAGTGAAAGCTGAGTTTGAAGAGATGACTATGCAGATCGAAGGGCTAGAAGCAATCATGTCTCAACCCGCGGGTGACACTGCAAAGAATGCACGGAGGTACAGTGAGACTATAGAAAACTATCGAAAGAACGTAGAAACTTTGCGTCCAGTGTTTGCTGGGATGGCAGAGTTCGATGAGCTAGCTGAAAGGAATAGCAAGAAAACAAGACGCATGTCTTACGAGAATACTGTCGCTGTAAATAGTGACTTGTTTGATGACGTTACACTCTAAACTAGAAAGCGAGATTAAGATTATGAAAAGTCAAACAAACTGGTGGTATTACATACCAGCACAAGTCGGTGTAGTTCCCTTTGCTTACGGTTCGCCAGGCATAGGTAAGACGGAAGTCATGCAAGCCATGGCGGAAGCAACTAAAAGAAATTTTATTCTTATGCTCCTGGATCAACACGAGCCAGAAGATCTAAGCGGTTTCCCGATACCATCTAAGATGACTGTTGGTGAAAAAGAATATGGTGTTGTGAAGAAGTATCCTATGCAGGAGATCATCAACGCAAGGACCACTGATTCACTAATGCTAATCGACGAGTTCACTTGTGTGAACGAGCCGATGCAAGCTGCCGCACTGACACTGATGGCAAGCCCACCTAAGAATTGCTGGGTGTTTGCAGCAGGTAATCCTACGGATCAAGCTGCTAATGGTCACGACCTGACTGACCCAATGGTAAACAGGATGGTTGTTGGTGACTGGGAGATAGACAAGAAAAGCTGGGCTAAAGGTATGACTGATGGCGGTGGCTTTGAGTTTCCTGATCCTAAGTTCCCCCTTGTCCCCGATGGCTGGAAGGATTGCGTAAGTATTTATGCAGATAAAATAAATACTTTTGTTAATACCAGGACTACGCTGAGTAAGCCTGAGTATTTCAATCGGCCCAACGATGATGAGACTAGGGGTAAACCATTCCCAAGCCCACGATCTTGGACTAATGTAGCTAGGTTACTAGGTGCTTGCAGTGCAGTAGGTGCTAACAAGAAGACACAACAAAAGATTATTGGTGGTTGTGTCGGTGTTGATATTGCAGCAGAGTTTGTAGACTTCATGGAGATAGATAGCTTTGTAGATCCAGAGGATGTCCTTCAGAATCCAAGAGACATCGAGCTACCTAGGCAAGCGAACCTTGCAATGTCTTATGTTAAGTCCGTGTTAGTACGAGTTAAAGAAGAGTGTACTCCTGAGAGATGGGAGAACGCACGAGAGTTTCTTGCGACTGTACATAAACAACATCCAGAGTTTGCTAAAGCATTCGAGCAAAAGCTAATCGAGATCAAACCAAAAGGTCATGATGTCGAAGAGAATGAATATGTAGCAGACATGGAAGACGAGTGGCTTAAGAACTTACCTATATAGGAGGCGTAGACATGCAACCAGATAAACTATCGCAAGCAAAGATAGACTGTGTAAGATACTGGCGGTTCGCTAGAGATTTTATTTTTTCTATCAAGACTGTGCCAGTTAATGGGCTGGGTACGATGGCCGTAGACAGAAGTCTGCGGTTGTTGTACGACCCAGACTACATAAAGCACAGTACACCAACAGAAATAAGAAGCTGTATATTGCACGAGTTGTGTCATATATTTATGAGACATCATGCAAGATTGCATCAGATCATTGATAATCCTACGCAAGTAGACTATCATGCGTGGAATGTTGCGGCTGACTTATCAGTTAATTATCTGTTGTCGAAAGAGTTTAACTATCACTATGAGTTTAGGATAGGCTACGACTGGCTGATGCCTGGACAAGGTGAATATAAAAACTTTTTAGATAATCAGACAACAGAGCAATACTTTAGACAGGTTATTGAGGAACAAAACCATGACCAAGAAAGCGACGACGAACGGACGGATAGGACGGGCGACACTGGAGAAGATTCAGGAAGTCCAACTAGATTTCAACGAGAAGATAACTCAATGCCAGATGAGCATCGGGAACATGATGGGGAAAGCGGATCAGCTGGAGCAAATGAACGACAAGCTGAGCAAGCTAGAGGGAGCACTGGAAGTTCTGACGAACCAGATAGTAGCGATCAACGCAGGGACAGCGAACGCACTCCAGATGATGGACGCTCAGCTGAACCAAATGCAACAGGTCAACTCGTACAGAACGAACATGGCCAACTCGAATGGCATGGTGAACCCATCAAGAAACCAGGGACGGGCGGGTCGCACTTCATAGGATATATTGGCGATGACTTACTGCCTAAAGGTTTATCCGAACAGGAGCTAGACTCTATGCTAATCAATGCCTCGCATAAAATGCAGGGCACTGGCTCAAGTAACTGTTCGCACCAGCTGAAGGAATTAGTTAGAGATATATCTCCAATTACAATTGACCCTTGGTCTTACGTAATGAAGAAAGTATCTGGCAAGCTAAACAATATCCGTAATGGCAGAGCAAGACGATCTTATCGTAGGCTTAACAAGCGATCCCTTGGATCAGGCGTATGTCGGCCAGTGTATAAAGGCGATAAGCCTTCGCTTGCTATTTGCTTAGATACATCGGGATCGATGAGCAAGAAAGATTACGAGATTGCTTTCAGCATGATTGAAAAGTTATGCAGTAGGTTCGGCAACAAAGAGAAAATAAATATTATTGCAGGTGACACGGAGGCTAAAGAGTTAACAGTCCTGCATGGAAAGGCTAGTGAGAAAGAGATAAAAGATCTTCGACTCACTGGCGGTGGAGGTACAGATGTTGGTGTGCTGATTGAGCAAGCTACTCATTTGTACAAGCCAGATGTTATCGTTGCTATTACTGACGGGATAACACCTTGGCCTGATAAGAGTTATCACCAGCCTTATGTCGCAGTGATAACACAAACTAAAGAAGAGTTGGAAAGGTATGACGAATTACCTCAACATGTAGATGCTATTTATTCATAGGAGAAAAAGAATGGCAAATTTAAATCGAGTAATACTAGCAGGTAACTTAACCAGGGACGTTGAAATAAAAAATATTTCTGACGAACTCACTGTGGGAAATAGTTCAATAGCAATCAATGAAGGGTACAAAGACAAACAGACTACACACTTCATTGATATTACATTGTGGAATCACACAGCTAGGTTTGCTAATACTTATCTAGGTAAAGGATCAGGTGTACTGATAGAAGGCAGGATGCAACAAGACAGGTGGCAAGATAAAGATACTGGTCAGAATCGTAGCAAGGTTTATGTGGTTGTAGATAAACTAGAATCGCTAGACAAGAAGGGTGAGCCAAGGCAGGACATGACAGGTGTCGATGTGCCAGCGGCTGAGCCAGCTGCTGCGACAGGAGACATCCCCTTCTAGTTGAAGACAGCCCACTTGCAGGTGGCTTTATAACTGCAAGCTGTATGTCCTATGGAGGGGAGGTGGTAGTAATACTGCCTCCCCTTCTTCCATGTTGGAGATGAAGAGAAATGATTTACGGATACACGCGAGAGTCGGTTGACCCAGATAGATGCAGCCAGCTCCAGGAAGAACAAATAAAAAATTATTTATTACGTTCCCAGGATAAGATGGCTGACATCTTTAATGACGATGAGCCTTATGGATCACTCCCGTTTTTAGAGAGGCCAATGGCTGATGATTTAGTTACACGCACTGCAAAGACAGGTGATACTATCGTGGCTTACAAGTTAGAGAATTGCTTTGTCTCAATAGAGAATGCAATGGATACTATCAATGAGCTGCTGGAAAGAAAAATTTATTTTAACTTCGTGGAGTTGGGGGTTGATGTAGCTACTGAGTACGGACAGTCAGTGATGGAAACGATCACTACTTTCATGGACTTTAATAGGGAGATACGAAGGCAACGGGTAAGGAATAACCTACGGAAAAAGAGATTAGAGAAAGGGCCGTGCAACAACCAGTCTCCAATGGGGTACAAGATAGTGCGCAATGAAGGCAAAGCATACTTCGTACCCGATCACAAAGAGAGAGAGCAGATAGGAAAGATTATACAATGGCGTAACGATGGGCACACTTGGTCAGAGATACTGCGGAGGAACAAGCCGAAGCACAGAGCCAATGGAAACAAATGGAACCAAAGCAACATAAGAGTTGCTTACCAAGCAGGGCTAGATGATTTCCCCGGGTTTGAGGATCAGAAGAATGCTTGGGATATTATCGACGAAGAAAAGAGACAGGCTATGATTAAACGAAAGATGTCAGAACGCAACAGACGTGAGCCAAAAGAATAACCCACGACAAAATGTCGTCGGTCACTTACGCTTTGACGCCCGTTTTGTTTTCATCCAAGCTCTTGCATCGGGGTATGCTTTACTGCCAGGCTTCGCAGGTTTCTCACCACGCTTGCGTTTTGCGTGAATGTTATCCCATAACCCACGCTTGCCTTTATTCTTTCGTTTTAATATGGTGTCTCGGACTCGACGTTTGTTATCAGCCATCTAACCTAGTCTCCACTTTAGTTATCCTTCTGTCCTGAACGTCTACTCGGTGGTCGAGACCATCAATTGCTTTCCATACTCGGACGTTAGTTTGCTTTTGATCTTTCATTACGTCGGATAGGGTTTGGTTAATTCTTTTTACTTCAGAATACAAAGCACTCATCCACCACACAGCACCGGCAAATGCACCAAGTGCAGTGCCAACCATAGAGACTACGCCAAGGAGGTTGTCAGTAAACCAGCTCACTATTTAATACCCTCGTCAGTGACCTTGCGTAGGTACACGTTAATGATTGAGATTGCACATGTTACTACTGCTGCGGCAACAGGATTCTCTGCTATCCATTCGCTACCGGCTACGGCAGTAAGGCCAGCCACGGCCATCGTGCCTACGTTAAACCAAATCGTTTTACTTTGATACCAATTCTTCATGGTAGGTTCCTTTGTTATCTACATTTCCATACACGGAGTGATGCGTTGATTTTACTATTAGGATCTCGTGCTGTCTTTGCACTAGTGTTCTTTGCCTTCATGCCTTTCATGCGGGCACAGAAACTACGGCGGCGTGCCTGTGTCTTCTTAGACATTTTGCTAACGCCACCCTTGCGTTCAGCCTCACGCTTAGTTTCAATGCCTGCACGTATGCCATGCTTGCGTGCTTCCTTAACGTTAAGACCACCTTCGGGATGGTTCTTCTTAGGATTGTAACCTTTATAGGGTTTCTTCTTACGCTTGGCCATAACTATAGCATCCTTTATTTATTAGATCACTTGCTGTTCTTTACACGCTTGTGACCATAGCCTTTAGATGCGAGGTCTGAATGTTTAGATTTTGTTTTCGGTGTAGTTACTTTACCAGTGTTAGGATTGTGCATCTTGTGAGGCTTGTACCCACTTTGCTTAGACCTTATATGGGATCTAATCCTATCTTCACATTTCCTAGTCATCATTCACCTACATTAAATACTTTATTGCTGCAAATGCAGCAAGGCCAGCGACGATTAAGAACACTAACCACTTACGTTTGGTAGCCACAGCCTTAGCCTTCTCGGTTACGGCGGCTATCTTATTTATTTTATATTCCCTGCGCCCTGCTTGTCTAGTTTCCCTGCGTTTTGCCATGATTGCACCTTATTTATTTGACAATAAACTTTATTACTGTAGCATTATAAGCTACGGTAATGGAGCAAACCCAGCGATGAACCACCTAAAAACAAAATATTCTTTGAGCAACCCGGAAGCACGCATCTTTGCTGAAAGGGTGTTCATATTACTTAAGGCGGGTAGATACGAAGCAGCTCGTAGTGTTATTGATGAAGCGGAATCAACAAAACAAGACGTAAAAAATGCACCATTATCTGACATGCCTATTGCATGCCTTGATATGGATGATAAGATTATTAATCTGTTCGAAAAAATGCAGTACAAAACAGTGGCTGATTTGATAGGGGTATCAGATGAGCATTTGTTAAAGACTGTTCCCATGTGCGGGGAAAAATCTATAAGCATACTGCGATCAGCAATTGCTAAAGAAATAACTAAACGCCGATTGCCAAAAGGAGGAACTGATGGCGAAAGAGATACTAGAAATATCTTCTGATGAATACTTTGCTCTACCAAAGTTATCTAACAGTGCGATAAAGGACTTCAGGAATGAGGGTCCATGGACATACTACCATCGCTACGTAGCTAAATCTTTAGATAAAACTAAAGAGTCGGATGCTCAGCGAATAGGGTCAGCCTTACATAGCATCATCAATATCGATGCGTTCTCCTCCTCCTCGCAGCCGATAGCTGTGATGCCGGAATGGGTTGACCTCGGTGGCATACAACCTGAGAAACTTAACCTGCGTAAAAAAGCGCACCGTGAATTCAAACAAGAGTTCATGGATCGCAATGCAGGTAAGATAATTCTTACTCCCCGTGAGTACGAACAGGTTGTCGGTATGCGTGACTCGATATGGGATAACCCCGCCATTCGCCCATATCTAGAGCAGCTTACTGCCGACCGTAGCGAGGTAGTTGCTACTAACAACGTGAACGGGATAGACTGCAAAGCTATGTGCGACGCAGACTTCTCTGACCAAGGGTTAGTAATAGACTTTAAGACAACACGACAATCATTAAGCAAAGAGTTTGTTAAGGATTGCTTATGGAAGTATGGCTATCAATACCAAGCAGCTCACTACTGCGATGTGTTTGAAGCAGAAAGATTTTTATTTGTTGCAGTGCGTAACTTCGAGCCATACGAATCCGTACTGTTTGAAATGCCTGTTGATTTTATAGGTCAAGCACGACATATAAATCACCAAACAATCGACCGCATTAAGTGGTGTCAGCAAATGGATGAATGGCACAGTGATGGATGGGGTCAAGTCATTAACATGGAGGATGTATTAGAGAATGACTAAGCATGAAAGCCTACGTGCGGCACAGCACGCAGTGATGTTAGAGATTGGTTACATACAAAAGAAGGGGCGTGTGTCTGGTAGCTACGGCTACACATACGCTGGGGAGAAGGAGCTTATCAATGAGCTTCGGCCAGTCATGTTAGAGCATGGCATTGTTATGTATCCAGATGTATGCGAAGTAATAAAGACAGAAGACTATACGACAAGCCGAGGCAATCGTATGTCTATGTTCCTAGGTAAGAGGAGGTTTGTATTTGAACATGTTGACACTGGTGACCAGGCTTTTGTTGAGGTCTTTGCTGAGGCTTCTGACCAAGGGGACAAGCGTGCATCAAAGGCTATGACATTAGCTAAGAAGTATGCATTGCGTGAGTTCTTTCTTATTGAAACAGGTGACGACCCTGATGCTGATGTATCACCTCGTGCAAAAGCAGGCAACGTATTTAACAGGGCAATGATGGCTATCAAAAGTTCCACTACAGTCAGCGAGCTAGAAGAGAAGTGGTCATCTATTAATAATTACCAAGACGTTGTGTGGAAAGGCAACCAAGTAGAGGAACTCCTTGCTGCAGTAGAGGAACAGCGGGAGAAACTATCTTGAGCCAAACAATAAATCTTTTACATGTTCATGTCCTATCACAAATGCTCCACGAGTCACGCACTTTAGAACAGTTGCGTGACGCTGGAGCTTCGATAGCAACACTCAGCATGAACGAAGCAACTAAGACAATCATTAGACAACTATATAAATCAAGACAAGAGGAGTTAGAATCCCATGGCGGAGACGACAGAAATAAATTTGAAAATTGACGAAGAGTTTCGTGACTTATTGCGACCACTCAACACTGAAGAGTTCGACAACTTAGAAGCATCTATTAAAGAACTAGGTATGGCTTACGATCCTATCCTGCATTGGGAAGGAGTCGTCATTGACGGACATCACCGCCATCAGATATGTGAACACGGCGGTTATGACTATGACATGGTAGGTTTAGAATTCGATACAAGAGAAGAAGCTAAGCAGTGGATACTCGATAAGCAGATCGGCAGAAGAAACCTAACACCCACAGAAATAAAATATTATAGGGGGCTTCGGTACACAAAAGCTGCTGACAATCATACACCAGGTGATAGCTCAAGCAGCTTTGCTAAAGACATGGCGGCTGAAGAGAACGTAAGTGTTAAAACTTTGCAGCGAAACGCCGAGTTTGCTAAGTCCCTCGAGAAGGCTGACACGGAAGTACGTGACAAAGTTCTCAAGGAGTTTGTTAAGCCTTCGGCTAATGAGCTTAAAGAGATAGTCAAGATGGCACCCAAAGACCAGAAGAAAGCTATCGAATCTATTGAGCAAGGGACTGGTATTGAGTATGAAGACATCGACGATTGGGTTAGGGAGCTAGCTGAACCTTACAAACAATGCGTAGCTAGTCTGCGTAGTGTCAAGAAAAAGCTAGAGGCAATAGCTTATAATCCTACTGAGGGCAAGTATCTTGCTAGCAAGCATACTCGCATTAAGAATAACTTAGACGAGCTTATAGATGCAGTACATCAGTGCGAACCTGTAGGCGGTTGCAACGACTGTGGAGGAGAAGGATGCAACAATTGTTATGGGACGGGGTTCCTGAGCCGCGCCGCCAAGGAAAGCCAGGACAAGTAAATTATTTTTGCGAGCGGCCTTATCAAACAAAGGCTCGCTTGGCTATCGAAGAAGGTTTCAAGGATCACAATTCAGTCCTTGTGGAACTCGCTACCGGCTTGGGTAAGACTGAAATCTTTACCCAAGTTGCAAAGGATTGGAGTGCGGGGCGGTGCTTAGTCATCGCCCCGTACATTCAACTGATAGGCCAGGCTGCAAAGAAAATATATATTAGAACTGGCGAGCAGCCTGGGATAGAGCAAGGTCGTAACTGGTCAGTTGAAACCCCTTGGGGAAGGAGCAAGTATGTCGTCGCATCCAAAGACTCTCTCGTTTCAGGAGATCCTCCAAGGTATGAGCGAATCAGAGATGTCGGTTTGGTTGTGGTGGACGAGGCTCATTTATCCATCACACCTAAATGGAAAGAGCTACTTGATTACTACAGGGCTGACGGAGCAAAGGTCCTTGGAGTTACAGCTACAGCTAAACGGCACGATCAACGAGCCATGCTCAACTGCTACGAGGAGTGCGTCTATCAGTACGGTATTAAAGATGCGGTGGCTGAAGGATGGCTCACCCCAGCTGTCACCCACTGCGTGCAGCTTGAGTCCCTCGACCTCTCAAGCGTGGAGACTTCTAACACAGTACATGGCAGAGACTTTAGACAAACCCAATTGAATGCCTTGCTTGAAAAGTCAGAGACTATCATGGAGATAGCTGACATCACAGCCAAAGAAACTAAGGGCGAAAAGACAGTTGTCTATTGCAGTAGTATCGAAGAAGCTAAACTGGTAGCAGAAAGGCTTGTTGATAACTATGGAATCAAAGCAGACTGGATCGCATCAGACCCCGTTAGATGTACCCCAAGACACCGAGAAGAAACCATGCGGTCTTTTCAGGAAGACGTTAATGGCATCACGCACGTTTGCAATGTGGGTATCCTTACTACTGGCTGGGATTATCCTGACCTACGAAACATTGTCATGGCTAGACCGACAAGAAGCCGTGCTCTCTACACTCAGATATTTGGGCGTGGTACTAGGCCTCTTCCTGGTGTGGTCGACTTTGATGGCAGTGATCCTGCATCCAGACGTGAGGCGATAGCCAATTCTCAAAAGTCTAACTTCAGGATGATTGACCTTGTAGACTCATCCCTTGCTCATAAGATCGTTACCTCTGCTGACGTAATGAGTGGAGACCTAGGCTTCGATGTAGTCCAGCGTGCAAAAGAAAATATATTAGACGCCCCTGGTGCTGTTGATCTAGACGAAGCAATGCTAGAAGCCAAGCGACAAATACGTGAGCAGCGTGAAGCCGAAGAACGTAAGCAACGTAAGCAGATTGAAGCCAATGCTAAATACCACACACTTAACATTGACCCGTTTGGGAAGAATGCACAGGGCTCAGTAGTCAAGAAGAAGCGTGGTGCCTACATGACCTTCGGTAAGTTCCGAGGAACCCACGTAACCGACGTACCTGACTGGTATCTCAAGAGCTGCTTGCAAGGTAAGCCCTTCATAGCACAAGCATGGTTGCGTAACTCAATACAAAAGGAAGTCAAAAGGAGAGGTATATAATGTTAAAGCTAAAAATGTCTGGCAATGTAGTGGACTTACATAACCATGTCCATCTCAAGGCTTACATGTACGACAGAGATATAAACAAAAGAAACTTTATTTCTAATATTTGGGGAGCTGCTCTTGGGTTCTGGCCTTTCAGTCACAGGAACACGTTGTACGGAATCAAGAAGTCACTAGATGTCGCGCTCTGCACTACGTTTGTTGTAGAAAAAGACTGGTACAAAGAAGTCCCGCTCATCAATTGGACTACTAAGCTAAGCCCTAGCTTTCGCAAGAGGATCATGGAGCCTTCTTACTATGATGCAACCATAGCCATGATGGATTTCCTAGAGGATCAAGTCAGTAATGACCATGGCTTAAAGCTAACCTTCAACCCACGGCAACTAAAACGACACATAAAAGGAGATGTGTGTTCAATCATACACTCAGTCGAGGGTGCTCACTCATTACAAAGCGAGACGCTAACCCACCAAGACTGCCTGTCTAACCTAGCTGAACGGGGCGTAGCTTACCTAACACTAGCTCACTTCTTTCCTAATGACTGTGTGGCAGGCAACGTGTTTCCCTGGCCCGAGAAAGAAAAAAAGTTTATTAAGGATTACTACAAGAAGAAGGGCAACTGGGATGAGCGTCGTGGCCTGACTGACCTAGGCAAGGAGATCGTTCATAAAATGCTTGATCTAGGTATCATCATTGATATATCTCATCTAACATTAGTGGGCAGAAAACAGGTATATAAAATTGTTGACGAGCGAAAGAAAGAACATGCTGTCATAGCCTCTCACGTGGGTGCATTCGGCGTGCATCGCATCTCCTACAACATGCAGGACTGGGAGCTTAAGTGGCTAGCAGATAGAGGCTGTTGTGCTGGTGTTATCCTCATGAACTCATGGATCTCACCACATAACCCAGAAGGCTCTGGTTTGCACTATATCGAGAAGACAATAGACCACATGATAAATGTGGCGGGAAGCGATGTCGTGGCGTTAGGGACTGATTTCGACGGCTTCACAGACCCACCAGATGAAATCACAAAGATAGAAGACCTAGAGTATTTACCAAACCACCTAGTGCATGTAGGATATGAGACATCGGTTGTCGATAAATTCATGGGCGACAACGCAATGCGGGTACTTCTAAACGGCTGGAGGGGTTGTGAAGAAAAGTAACAAGGAAATCAAAGCCTTAATGGATGAGCGTAAAGAGTGGGCATCTAAACAAACCAAGTGCTGGATATGCGGTGTCTCTAGCTATGCAGGTTTTCCCTTAGAAACTCACGAGATGGAACGCAAGAGTCAAGCACCCCACCATGCCTGGGCAAACTTAAATAATTACTTTTGTGCCTGCAAGAAATGTCATATGGATGACTTAGCTGCAATGCCACACCCACGGCAGCTAGCATATAAGTACATTAAGGATATTAACAATTACGATTTAGAGTCTTGGCTTAGGCTCAGAGACCCCGAACTCAAAGCTCCTAACCGAGTCATGGAAGACGAGGTTATGGACGCTGTTAAAGAAATAATTCTTTCAGAGGAGGTAGCTTGGTAAAATGATTTGCCCTAAGTGTAAAGAAGATTTACGTTGGACATCAGACGACGACCGTAATGACATGCTAACCATGTTCTATGAGTGTGATGAGTGTGGGGTGTTTGTTGAAATCACAGAGCAGTGGGACACAGAAGAATGATACAAGTAATTATCCCCTATCCACCCAGCGTTAATACATACTGGCGTGCAGTTAAGGGCAGGGTTATCCTGTCTAAGAAGGGGCGTGAATACCGATATGTTGTTAACGAAGCTATAGCTGCTGCGTTTGAGGGCGATGAAGTTGATGACCCAAGGCCTTTACTAGGCAGATTAAAGGTTAAAATAGTTGCAACTATGCCTGACAAAAGGCGGCGAGATATAGATAATATTAATAAGGCAGCACTAGATGCCCTAGGTTATGCCGGTGTTTATGGCGACGATAACCAGATAGATGACTTACACGTAGTGCGTGGAGATGTGTTCTCTCCAGGCTGTTTAGATATTACAATAGAAGAAATGTCCGACGACATAATGACGCAGGAGAAAACTGATGGCAAGTGCGATCACTAACGATGGCAAGAAAATGATCTTGGATCATGCTTTACGGGGTACAGCAATCCCTGGAAGTGGATGGAAAATACACTTGGCTGTAGCTGCTTACAGCCCAACAGAAGATACGGCTACCCTTGGCAGTTCTAATTTAGTCGGTGCTGCTGACGGATACACCTTGGAATCAAGCTCAACTGGATGGCCAGATGCTGACTTAGCTGCGGACGATAGTGCTGATTCTGCATCAGCAAAAGCTAAAGACATTGTGTGTGCAGGGGCCATTACCAATGCTCGATACGCACTACTCACAGATGCTAATGGAACTGCAGCAAACCGTGTAGTCTATGCGTTCTGGGATCTGGGCGGTGATAAGTCTGTAAGTGCTGGGCAAAACCTGACACTGCAAGACCTCGAGCTAAAGTTCACTGACGCATAATAAAAAATAAAATCTACCAAGGGGCGGAGGGCCTACGCTCTCAGCCCCTTTTTTATTGGAGTTGTTTATGACGACTATAAATGAAGTTATTGTTACTGGCAATGATGATGGCTACATGGACGAAGAGTATTACTATGGAATGTACGACTCCTCTGCGTCCGCCCTTAATACAACTCACGCTCGTGTTCGGTTTGGTCAGTCGTCTACTATGGGCGACATCAATATGCACCATAAGATTTTGACGGGCTACTTTAGATTTCAAACAGTGGACATACCTCAGGGAGCGAGCATTGTTTCTGCTAAACTGCAGCTTGCTTTCCATAGCACCGGCACTGGCGTAGGAAACACCTTAGACATATATGGGAATGACGTAGATGACGCATCTGCACCCAGCAGTCTTAGCGATTTCCGAAGCAAAGTTAAGACAACCGAAAAGGTGACTTGGACTCTACCATCAGGAAGTGCAGGCACTTATTATGACACGCCAGATATTTCAGATGTTGTCCAGGAAGTTGTAGACAGGTCGGGATGGGCTGCGAATAACGACATGATGTTCATTATTCCCTCGACCTCGTGGAACAGCTCTACAAACTGGCTTTATCAGTTTAGGAGCTATAACTACGGAGGTTCTTTCAAACCTAAATTAGTGGTTGAATACGCGCTTGGCGTAACTGTCACTGGAGTAATAGCTAACGCAGACACAGCAGCGATCATGGGAACTAGCGTGCTAGGATCGTTGTCAAACACACCTACCCTAGCTGGTGCAGACACAGCAGCCATTATGGGCACATCTGTACTCGGCTCCCTCTCAACAACACCAGCATTGGCTGGAGCTGATACAAATGCAATCACTGGAACAGCAATCCTTGCATCTTTCTCAGTCACCCCAAGCTCGGCCAATGTAGCCACTTCTGCACTTGGGCCAACGTTTAATGACGTTACGCCCTCAAGCCCTGCTAATGCTGCTACTTCTGCTATAGCTGGCACTATCGTGTATGGAAGCCTAAGTACCACACCTACCTTGGCTGGTGCCGATACATCTGCTATCACTGGAACTCTTCTTTACACATCGCTATCAACCACACCGGCGGCCGCTATTGCCAACGTCAATGCGGAGTCAGTCACAGCAGTTCTGTCGTCATTCTCACTGACACCTACAGAAGCTGGTGCCGACACTGCTGCCATCGCCCCATATGTCCTTATACTTCTTCCAACAATTAGCAATGGGTTATATATAGCTGGGGTAGGAGACTACAGTTCCAAGCAAGTCATTGCATTAGAGGGAGGAACAATAGTCTACAAAACAGGGGAGAGCATGTATAACAAAACAATAGACACTGCAGCAGTAGCAGCCACCACATACTATAGGGCAACAACCTACTTCACTGCCGGGGACGTAGAACAAAAAATTATTATTCAAGACGGCGGAAGCATCGTCGTTAAAAGTCTCCTCTAACACCTTTAGTCAAAGACTTTCTGAACAGTTCCCGCATTGGGTCAGTTGGTGGATTCTGTTTATTTGGGTAGATAGTCTGCATGGATCTATAGTGTTCACTGTCTTCACCCTTTAGCAAGAAGTCTCTAACTTGATCTCTGATGTTACGATACTTCTCCTGCTCTACATCTTTTTTGTGCCAGAGATTTTCATACCTAACAGGTGCGAAAGTCCTAAGGCCAATCTCTTCAAGTGGCCTACTTTTTAATGGCTTGGTATAACCTAAGAACATTGGGTTTGTTCTTCTTAGGAAGTTGTCTTCGTCTAAACCAGCCTGCTCCGCAACATAAGCCCTTAGCATATCGAAGGGCCCAGCTCGACCCGTTCCGGGTATTGCTTCTACAAAACCTTTAGCAGCACTTCCACCCATCTGATGTAAAGGTTTGTCAAAGAATAAGTTTTTATCAAAGGCTAACTCAAGACCTTGCCTTACAACAGGTGATGATCTTAATAATAAATTTCTAGCAGTGCCTCCAACTAAATCATCTCCCATGCCCGGAAGTAATTCAAAGACACTTTCATATGGTAGGCCCAAACTTGGAACATAATTACCCTCCATGCCTGGAATCTTAAAGCCCATCCCTTGCCTGATATAGCTAGGTGCCATAGGAAGACCTTCGTCTCGTCTTCGTGCCTGATATGGCAGCATGATTGATTTGCTGAGCAAGCCTCCTGGCCTTCCAACTAACTCCTCTACAATAAATGGAGCCATGCCTTTAGTAAACGAATAGAAAGGTATGAGCCTGTTCATCCATTCACGCTCAAAGTCGCTCATCAAACTGTAGTCTACCTGAGCCCTGCCTACAGCAGCTGCTGCTTCGTCTACACCATACCCATCCTTTAGTAACTTAAGGAATGGTGACATTCGGTTGTCATACTCTACAAGATCACCAACCTGTTTACCGAACGCTACAATCTTTGAGGAGTCTACTTCGGGGGACGTTGCTAATAGCTTGCCTAGGTTTCCGTCTTTGGCTGCCTTCCTAATATCCTTAAAGCTGGCTTGCCTACCACCAAAGGAACCGGGTGCAATAACAGAACCAGATACACCTCCAGTTAACACGTCTAAGAGAGTCCCGCTCCAAGTCCCATACTGATCTCCTCCAAGAACAGCACTTCCCTGCCTTGCCATATTTCTTAGGAACAATTCGCCGTAGGCCTCTGCTGCTGACGCAACACCTTCTGTAGATCGCTTAGGAGCAGCCTCCAATGTTTCAGGGGATATGTAATGTTTTGTTTCCAGCTCAGAAGAAACTAATCCAGCACGATCTAAGAACATGTCTTTATTAATTACATTCTTAGCCTCGGCTTGATAGATAAGCATCTGAGTAGCAAGTGCATCCTCAGCATACTTAACAAGCTCTTCCTCGGGCATGGTTCCTCTGAAAGCCTCCATGACACCCAGAGGATCATCCCCAACCATAGTGACCTTACCATCAACCACATAAGACTCTAGGCCTGCTGGAACATATCTAGCTTCAAATACATAATCCTCTGAAGCATTAGGTATTATGCCACCCATCCTTGCTGACATTGCTGCGGCTTTGCTTTCAAGAGAGAAGCCTCCAATAAGCATGTTGTTAAACTGCCCGCCTAGGCTATTGCGGATATGGAACAGAGGATACCGCGTAGTTACACCTATCTTCCAAGCATTAAAGTATTTGTCATAAAGCTGGAACAGCGGGCTCGTCTTTTTCTTCTGGGTAAGAACCCTTTGTATTTGTATTAAGTCGTTAGCTAAAGGCTTAGGTATGCTGAGAGATTCATAGCCCTCGCCAAGCATCTCAACCAATTCCCCATAGCTATCAGGAAGGTCAGCAGGAATATTCTTAACTCCCTTATTAACATCCTCAATCTCTATGGCCTTAAATAAATTTCTTAACGCACCTTCCGTAATCCCTTCTTCAGTCTGCAGTCCTATTTGCCTAAAGACTTCACTGATAGGCACATGCTCCACGCCTTCCTGCAAGAATTGACTAGCGGGTTTAGCTGAAGCTGCCATTGTTTCCACGGAGGTTGCTGCGTTAAGCATCGACCTACGTATACTCTTGAGGTAATCACGAGCATCCTTAACAGGATTCACATTAAACGCTGGTGTATTAAACTCAGAATACTTTGGATTTATATCTCCAAGGTAGTTAGCAATCTCGTCTATCTTAGACTCAATGTACTTTGCATGCTCAGCATTGTTCGGATCAAGTATCTGAATTATTTTTTTGCCCGGTGCAAACGGGTGATCGATAAATCTTCTGTCGGGAACTAACTCACCACCCCTAAAATTCCTTACTTGCTCCCGTATTACATCAGGTACAGTCTCGCCGTCATAGTCTTTTAGCTTTTGCTTCCAGCCCGAAAGCCGTTTGTTATAGCTAGCACGAGTGAGTGCTGAAGTACCACCAGGAATATTTTTTAATTCCTCGCGACGACCAGAGGACGATACGTTAGACAGGTCTACTGTCTGCTCGACAACCAAGTCATCTGCTTTTAATCCAGTTTGCTTAAACTTAGGATTAGCTTGACGAAAGAAGTGCTGAACATACATATCCTGCAGTGATGGCAATGGAAGACCTACTTCATCTGCCAAGCCTGGTATTTCATCGGTTATTTCTAGTAACTCATCTAATGCTTTTTTTGTATCACTAGCATTAAATTGTTTTAGCAGAGCTTGTTTTTGCTTAGGCTTTCCATAGGCTCTTACTTTAGGGCTTAAGAACCACTCATCAAAAGTATTAAACTTACCGCCACCTGGCCTACGAGTTTTTGTATGCAGCTTTTCTAGATAATCTCGAACGATTTCGTTTTTACTGCGAGCTGCAAAGCCGAGTTTGCCCTGATCCCCAAGCGACATAAAGTCTTCTTCGTACAATCGACGCTCTATATCCGCTAGCTGTGCAACAGTTTCCGAATCACTTACTCTTTTTAGATTGTGTATTTTCTTTTGGAAGTCCTGACCTGCTCGACTTACGGCATAGCCAAGCGGACTAAATAATTTTTTTGCACCTCGCCCAACAAACGACTGACCTACTACGTCTCCAGCTTTAGCAAGTCCAGTAGCAACTCCCTTAGATATTTCACCCGTACCAAACGTGCCTATGTGTTCTCCGAACATAGATGGCTTCTTAGGAACAAACGGAACTGGGTTTAGGCTGTGCCGACCAAACAAAGCACTGACCTTTTGGTCCAGCAAAGTCATAGGGTCTGCTATATCACCAACCACTTGCCTTGCTGTGTTTGCAAACTTTTCGTCTATTAAATCAATGGCGTCCTGCCCAGCCTCTTTGCCTAGCCTAGTAACCTGCTCGTTCTTTAGGTTAGTAAGCATATCGCCGGCAGAGGTGTCCATCATGAGCCCAGCTTTTTTCCAAGGCTCATCTACAAGACTTACGTTCTTCGCTCTAGCGGTTGCCTCAACAGCCTCGTCAAGAAGGCCGGATCGTTTCATGATCTTACCTGCTGGTGTTACAGCTTTGTGTGCACCAAAGGTTACTAAGTTAAGTGGGTCAGCTACTACCTCTACGCCAAAGTTTACAACATCATCAACCCATGAATCTGGATCGTCGTATCCAGTAATATCTTTTCCGTAGGCAGCCTGGTTCTCATCAGTAAGGCCTAATGTGTCACTAAAAGGAACCCAAGCTAATAGCTCTCTAGCTTTGAAGTCATGCTCTGGTCCGCCAAACCATGAACGACCTTCTGCTAGTAATTGCCTTAGTGTTCTAGCTGGTTTATCTAACGATCCGCCAAGATAAGACAAAGTATCCCCACCGAAAGCACCAGCCTTACGCCAAAACCCTGTTTGCTGCTCAGGGCTCATGTAAGGGATTGTGCTTCGACTCTCCTGCTTAGGGGATTTTATAGTGCTTATTAACATAATACTTATTTTTTAGAATGGGATATACCAGTGGCCTTCATTAGGATCTTCTAAAGGTACCCGAGGAGGAGGCGCTGGGCCTTGCGTTTCTTCAGGGGTAAATGGGTCTGAAAAATAACCTCGAAGAATATCTGGGACTGGCGGTAATTCTTGTGCACTTTCATACATCCCTGGAAGGTAGTGAGATGGTATTGGAACATAAGGCTCTAATGATTTGAAGTGAGGGTTATTTCGTATAAACAGCTCTTGCTTTTCACGAAGTTGATTTTTTTTGGCGTTTAAGTATTCTTCAGCCTGTCGATATTCATTAATTCGTTGCTGTGTTTCAGGGCTGTTTCGCGTCTCTTCGTCAAAACTTAAAGCTACTTGCTCACCTAGTTTTTTGACTGCTTGGCTAGCACTGCTCCATCTTTGGTACTCTGGATCATGCGCTTCAAAGTTTTCCTTTAAGGCGTTGTAAGTGTTTTCGTATTCGCTTTGTAAAGCCTGGGGAGTAACGCCAAACGGGTTGCTTGGAGCTGCAGGCTTCTGAGGCTGCATGCTCATAGCGGCAGATATACCACGCATAGCATCAGGCCCTAACCGACGATACATTCGTTCGGCATTGTAAAAGTCAGACATAGCCTGCTCATCACTGGTGCCATACCTGTCTTGTGCCCACGCCCTGCCTTGCGCATTAAACACTGTATCTGGACGAGATGGTGGAGCAACTGGTATTCTTTTCGGAGCCATAGCGGGTATGTTTACTGGCTGTTCCGCACCACCAGCTTTTGCCATTGGTGTTAAAAAATCTAAATCATCAACCCTGTTAGGTGCCATTAGTCTTCTCCAATAACTCTATAATACTTCCTGTCTCTCTCGTAAGATTTTTGCAGCGGAAGTAAATTCCTTAAATCATAAAATGTTTGAGCTGCTTTTTTCCCTGCTTGGCCAATACCAACTTCGCCAAAAGTAGGTACTCTTCCGGCTGTGCTTGCTGCATCAGAAGGAATAAACCAACTGCCTGACCTGGATTCTATTCCTCTTCGATCATACAGCTCCACATTTCCGTATTCGTCATCATCAAAATGTACTGTAATTGTATCTATTTTAGGCTCGAATACCGAATCATCGACTTCGTATACTGGATTTTCTGGCCCACCAAACTCACCAGCTAAAACATTTGCGTTTATTTTCCTCTCTTCAGCTCTTCTTTTCTCCGCATAAGAGTATCCAAGATCTTTTTCTGACCAAGCTAAACCACCCGCCTGATAGTCATCTTTAATTTTATTTTCTTTTTCTCTCATTGCAGCCGGATTATAGCTGTAATCTAAAGATAGCTGCTCCATTTCGGTTCGGTACTTAACAAAAGACTCTAACTTGTCTCCGTAATTTGGTATACCAATATTTTTCGGCTTAACCTTAGTACCGCTTACTCTATTTGTAAGAGTGTCTGTTTCTTTGTCATACGACCAGAACTCTAGGTTCGTGTAAGGAACTGAATTTGCTATTTGATCCCAGAGCTTTTCGTCAGCTTTCTTTTTGTCAAACTTACTAGCATCTACGTCCTCACGAAGCCTGACCGTAAAGGACTCGTCTCGACTTAGGTAACCACTTCCTAGGTTGTCGTAGATACCCGACCCCCCCAGCCAATCAACTCTTGCAGCCACATCGGCGTAAGACTTAGCTGCATCCCCATAGCCAATTGCTTGTAATGATCTCTGTGGAATGTTACGTAAAACTTTATTTTTAATTCCGCCAGGAAGTTTATATGTTAAAGCAAAACCAGCAACAGCATCTCCCATTTGAGCTACTTCAGCCCAAGAGGTAGCTCTTCCCTGAGATTCAGATAGGAATGGAAGATATATTAAATTCTCTCTAGGGAATAGATTCTCAGGCTCACTAACGGATTTAACATTGTATTCACCTAGGCCAGCAGAGATTTTGTCCCATGCAGTTGCGCTCCAGTCTTCTTTTATTAAGTCGTCAGCATCAACCGCTTCTAAAATATTTATTGTTCTGCCAAATGGCTTGTCTTCGTCAGCTGTATAAGCAGCAATATCTTTGTACAGCTCTTTGCTCAATGGATGACTTTGTGCAGATTGATAGTATCCGTCCTGAACATCCCTAACAATTTTGTTTCGTTTGGAATCGAGGCTTCTAATTTCATCTTCGGTTAAATACGCAACCCCTGTTGTCTTTCCGTCTTCTGTTACACCATCTTCATTGGCACTTGCTAAATATGCCAGGAGTTCATCAAAGTTATTGACGTCTTTGCCAACAACAACTTCTTTAACAGGGTTGTTTACATATTTGCCACCAACTAAAACATCTCCACCTTTTCTGTACTCTCCTTCCATCCAGGCAGCATTAGCTAATTCTGCTAGCTCATCTGCCATGACTATATTTTCGATCCGGTTTAGAGTCTTATAGACACGATTGGCACGAACTTTGTTTATCATGCTAATTGCATTTTTAGGTGTTCGTTTTGCAGCACCAACTGTTTTCTTCCCAGCTCCAACAGCTGCACCGACAGCACTTTTCGCACCACTTTTCATCCTGTCGATTAGACTTTTATTGCTAGTATCAACTGTATCTTGGGCACCATCAAAATCCTCGAGCGTTATGTCAAATGGCTGGGCTTGTCCGACGACATTTTGTCGTATGAAGGATTCAGGTGTTTGAACGTCAGCAATAAACCCTGAATCAATTGGCTGATTAAACTCATTAAATTGTTCCGGGTATGCGGGGAACTGACCTACGGGTTGTCCTTGGAACGTAGTGCCTGGCACGAAATCCTGCTGCACAGTCTGGTCTGTTGTTGGGTCTAAGCCGCTATATGTAAACACATTATCTTGCTGAACATTAGAAAGATCTACTGGTGGCAAGTTATCTAAGTCAAACGCCTGTAGGTTTATAGACGGATTAACAGCAAACGTAGACTGATTGACAGGCAGTCCTTGGCCCCCAGCGGTAATGTCACTTACGCCAGTTGTAAATGCTTGAGGTGTAGCTAGTGGCTGCGTGTACGCTTGCTCTGGTAAATATGATGGCCGATAAGGATCTACGTATACAGGCGGTGCATCTAACCTAGACTCAGGCAATCCTGTTTGTCCTTCTCTAGCTTCCACGCTAGCCATTGGATCGTAGACAGATGGATTTACTGCGCCATAAGCAGCTTGCTCAATCGCTTGCTCCATGTCTTGGCGACCACCCACCATCCCTTTTTCTCTTTCTTCTGCCGTAACTGTTACTGTCGGGAATGCCATGTGAGCTGCTTCGTGTGCACCAATGTGTCTTATATAATCTTCTGGTGTTTGAAGTGGCGAATCACCTTGAGTCATGCGTATTTTTTGTTGAGCACCAGGCTGAGTTGGAATACCAAGCCCAACATTTTGCTGGTAAGGATTTTCTAACTGAGCAAATGTTGGGGCTGACTCAGTGCTTAGGCTGTATCCATAGGGGTAGGCTCCTAAGTTTTGTAGACTAGTATCACGTATAACATTTTCATTCACAAATACTGTTGGCCGATCGCCAAAGTTTGCACTTGCAAGTGCGCCAGCTGGCGCACCTAAAGACATGCCAGCAATATCTATTCTTGGAACACCGTACTCACTGTAAGTTACATTAGTTTCGGTTGGGAATAAATCAGAAGTCTGTCTCGAGCGAGGCTTAGTCGCAGTCTCAATAGATAATAGTCGCTGTATGACTTCATTTAGATTTTTTAATACGCGACTATATGTACCTAACCTATTAGTTCCGATGACATCATCTACTTGTACAATTTCAAATCGACGTCCCATCTTGATAACGTAAATTTGGTTAACAATACTAGGGTCTAGTCTTGTGGATGCGTCAGCAGTTTTGTTGTGTTTTTCTATCGCCTTGGAAATCTTATTGCGAGCAGTCGTTTCCTTTTTAATGTCATAGCTTCGCATTTCGCCAGCTTGCATTGCTTGGTAATTGGCTTCCTTAAAACCACTTTCGTCTTGAGTGTCATAGTAAACCGAACGACCTGCTTGATCCTTCATTTTATTAAGGATTGTTCTTTGCATTTCAGGAGACAGTTCTTCAAAACTTTTATCTGCAGTTGATGGAAGTTGCATCTTCATTAGATAATCTGGGTTTTGTAAAACATTACTCCTTTGTTCAGGGGCATCGCTTTGAGTCCATGCCCCTAATGAAGCATCGTAGTCTTCAGTTATGATTCTTCGTGGATCATTCACATAATCTCTATAACGCCTAGCAACAGCCAATTGCATTTCAGGAGACAGTGACTCAAAATCAACCTCGCCTTGAGGGAGCTGCATGCTTTCTATGTACGCTGGGAGAGTAATGTCTTGCTGGAGGTTTGCAGCTCTAATTGCCGATTCAAAATCATTTAGTGTTAACTCTGAAGGCTGTGGCGGGAATTTCCCAGAGCGCTCAATGTTCCACTGATCTGGGAATTGATAAACTGTTGTAACAGGACGATCTAGCGAAACGCCAGAGGTATCAACTGCCATTTGTTCACGAGATAAGCCACGTCTTCTAGGAGCCTTTGCTTGCGATTGAGAACTTTGCCTTATGTAATCCTCTACTGGTGTAAGTGTCTGCCCTCCTGCCCATAAAGGTCTCGACCTTGGGCTGCTTTCCCCAGGTAGGATAACAGTAGATAAGTGTTCTTTTAAGGCCTCTTTGAACTCTTCCCCATATATTGGGTCGCCTTTAGTAAGCAGGTTTGTGCCGCCTTTAACAAATTTTTCTTTGCGAGTTTTCTTCTTACCTTTTTCGTCCTTGTAAGTTACCGTTTTATAACGCTCGCCAGGAAGAGTTTGTTTCCCTTTTGTATAACCTGTTACAGCAAATATCTTTTTAGTCAGCTTATCTTTTAGGTTTTTAAGCTGATTTAGTCCTGGGCGAGTTCTTAAATTTTTTCTTTCTTTATCTGTTCTCGGAGGATCGCCATCTTCTGCAAGAAAATCTGCAACAAAGTTGTTGTAATCAATGTTGCTTAACAGCTGGGAATCTATTCCCATAAAGTAATTTCTGCCACTGATATTTTTATATTTATAATAATCCGAGAAGCCGCCATGATCTTTGATTGCTTGCTCTAACAACTCGGCAGACAATTCAAATCCAGTGGTCTTTTGGATTGTGTCGTACAGCCTTGTTAGCAATTTGTATTTTTTAAGATCGGGGTTCGTTCTGTAAACATACTCCCTAGTCTTTTTGTCGTAAACTTTTTGAGGTACTTGAGAAAGTAAGTAGTCAAGTATCGGCCTAAGCTGGTCTATGGTTTGGTTAGTAACTCTATCCCATTTAGATGTAAGTAATTCTTCAGCTGATTTTACTTTGTCCTCAATGCTTCCCCCGCCAGCCAAAGGATTTAGAAATACATTAATCGCTTCTGTAGCTGAAGGATTTATTTCTATATTTGCTAACAGTTCTTCGTTTTGATTTGCAGCTATGCTTTCTTCCTGCAATGCCTCTATTTGCAGTTCTCTTATCACATCTCTTCTGCTAAGAGGCGTGCTAGCGTTATCAAGATATGAGTGCTCCGCTGCTACTTCGCCGGGAATAAGCCTTCCGTATTGGAAATCAAGTAAAACTTCTCTAGCGTCTTCGTGTTCAGGAGTGGTGGTTTGTCTGCCAACTACAATTTCTCTCGCTCGCTGAGGACTAAACTCTTTAGCGGTACTTATTTTAGTGCCAACAAAGGCACGGCCTGTTGAATGCTCCCGCCCAGTAGGTACAAAGCTATTGTTGTTTCGACCTAATATAACATCAAGAAACATCTCTGCTGCAGCAGCAGCTTCTGCATCGTTCTTCGCTAGCTTTCTTTTGTACGTCGAGTCTTTCGTAAGAACTCGATATTCATACGGAATAGATTGCAGAGCAAACTCTTTTGCAGCTTCTCGTATTTTGTTAATTGCTTGCTTCTGCAAGCTGTCATTTATTCTTTCCAGAGCAGTTTCGTATGTCTTTAATTTTCTGTGGTCAACCTCAGATTCTTCATACCCTTCCCTAGTCAGTCTTTGAATGGGTACGTTTACACCCATAAGCCTGTATTCAGGCTCCACTCTTTCAACAACTGGCTCTTTAGCTCGCACATCCCTTCGGTTGTCTATGGGGTCTGTGTAACCTGATTGCCGGCCAGGACGCCCTGGGCCATAAAGCGGTGTGCCAAGAGTTGAGGGGGGCAGCTTGCTTACATCTATATAGTCCCCCGCTAGCTCTGGCCTATACTTAGGATCATCTTCAAGCGTAGGCTGTATTAAACCTCGAAGCACAAGAGTCTTCATCTGCTGCGGGGTTAAATCATTTATTTTATCTTGGCCGCCCTTATAACCCTCTACTACTGTAAAGGGAGCAATGCCCATTGCATCTGCCATGCGGTCAATAAAGGGTTTAATCTGAGAAGGATCGGACTTATTAACATACTCTCGTATCCTTGACTCTTCTTCTATGGTCAGCCTTAATCCCCGCTCCAGCTTCTGGAGTATTTTCTGGCTTGAACCACCAACCATTCTCGAAGGAACCTCTTTAGGGTAGGTTCCCATTGTTTGGATATTAGACTGAGAAGGTGCAGGCTGACTAGAAGGAGCTGCTGCTTGCTGCTGGCCACCAATAGGAGCAAACTCGGTAGAAAGAGATTGTCCGCTCTTAAGTAATCGCCACAGCTTTTCTACTAAAGGTTTATTTTTTTCTCCTACTAGGAGTTTAGTAAAGTCCTGCTTGGATACACCTTCTTTGTTGAATAACTTTTCTACTCTGGTGTACAAACCTGGAGCAAGCGTTTGCTTTTCCGCACCTCCTGGCATCGGGGCAGGGGAATACATAATTCGTGGGCCAGCTCCAGAACCTGGAGTTGGCAAGTACATTTCGGCGTCCATAGGCATTAAGCTCTCCTGATTTAAGTCTTGGGTTGTTGGAGCTTCCTTTTTATTCTTGAGCTGTTCTACCTTCTGTTTTAAATCTTTATTACGCTCTAAGTTGCTTAAGGTTTTTGGAACAGCCTTTATGTATGCGTCTAAAGAATCGATTGTTACACCGTCCCAGTAGTTACTTACAGTCAAAGGTATGCTGCTTATCTTAGCCGCTAATTCGTCTATCCCTCCAAAAGAAACGAACTTGCGAACCTGGTCTAAAGGCATAGATGATATTTTCTGCAGCGATTCGGATGCTCCTGCAACTCTGCTTAAAGAATCATGGATAATTTCTCTATCGCTTAAGATTCCTTCGGCGTCAAGTATCTGTGGCCTTTCGGGGTGAAATTCCATCCAATTGCGAGGGTCTTCAATCGCAACCGCAAGTTCATGGTTAGGCTTTATGTGGGTGTCATAATGGTGGATTGCACGGTTTTCAATCTCATTCGTTTGGGCTTGCCATGTTTTGAAGTCGATTTGTTTATCGACAAGTTTTTGGCGAAGATATTCGTGTTGCAGATAAAATCGCCATTGCACACCGTCTAGCGTATTGCTAGACATTTGACCAATTATATGGTTTAGCACGCCATTAACAGCAGACTGCCTTTGCCCTGAAGACCTAGTTCTAACATCGTGAGGGCTCTCTTTGCCTAAGATCGGGTTGCCAGATTCCCTCCAGGCGTTCTCCGCGCTATCCTTAGGAAGCAGGTTGTATGACCATGATATATTGGGAAGAGGCAAGCCGGAGCTGAGAGGATCGTACTGCAGCTGATTTGCAACACTACGGATAAAAGACATTTCTTTTGGCAGTGCTGTTGAATGCGTAGGGTTGACAGCGGCACGAATCATAGCCTCTGGATTATAGAGTGCTGTTGTTGCTCCCGCATTCTTTAAGAATGTTCTGCGAGTTAAACGTCTTTTCTTTGCCATTCAACAAACCTTTAACCCTGTGTATAGGCCATCATGTCCATTGGGTTGAAGCCACCCATGTTGCCAAAGCTACCTAAATCCATCATTCCACCTACGCCGCCCATAAGACCTCCAGTGGCACTACCCATCATGTTGTAGTAGTTACGCAGCTGTTGGTTTTGTATGTCAGCATAAGCACTCTGGAGCCGCTGTTGGTTATCCAGCATCGTGTTCATTAGGTTGTCATCAATTTTCTGTCGGTTCTGCATGTACGGCAGGTAAACATCAAAGATTTCTTGGTTCTGTGCAACGTCAAGTCCGCGTTTGTATTGCTCTTGTGCTAGGTCTAGTCTGTTACCAGTTAATGCACCTTGAAGCTGGGACTGAGCAGCCATTTTAGTTCGGCCAAGATCCTGGAATGTTTGCGTGCCTTGGTCGGGACTGAACCCTGCCTTTGTTAAGGACAAGTCACTCTTAATTGGGGCTGCTTTAGCACGATTTATTTGACGACGCTTTTTAGCACCACTCATCATCTGCTTGTCTGCTTGAGTGATACTTGAAGCGATAGGCAAGCCCTCTTCCTTGAGCCTGTCCATGTCCATCCCTCGAGATGTTCTTCGATTATCAAACCCTTGGTTAGGATTTAGTGCGTCCGATAATGCTGGCATAGCAAAGTCCTTATAGCGACGACATTTTGTCGTCGGTTACTGTAATGCGTTTTGTAATGGGGTTCGACCAACAGATCCCATAACTCTATCACGAAGTTTTCCACTTCCAGGTAGTGCTTGACTGTACCCTGCGGCACGAGAATCTACACTAGCAAACCCATAAGGCTTTCGTTCGGGCATTTCCATTGGCTCAAAGCTAATCTCTGGCAGCATTGGAGGCATAGGAGGGAATGGTGGCAAGTTCATCGGGGGCATTGGCGGTAGGTAATGTGGAGGAGGGTCTAGGGGTGCCGGAGGAGGGACTGTGGGAGTTGGAGGTAAAGGCATGGGTGCCGGTATATAAGGAGGCGCGTCATACCTTGGTGGTTTTGGGGATGGGCCTGGGCCTGGAGCAGGGTCTCCATAGGTGGGATCGCCGCCAACATCATCAATTGGGGTATCGTAAGTACCCATATCTTCACCAGCAAACCCACCTTCACCCATGCCCATTTGGGTTTGATCGACTCCGGTAGGATCATATTGACCTTGATGACCCGCACTTTCCCCGTAGTTTGTTCCATCAGCAAATTGGTTTACACCAGTCTTAGGATTGGCTTTAGGCTTAGTTTTAGGTTTGGTCTTTGTAGGAGTTGGCCGAACCATTTCTGGCATATCTGCAGCAAGATCAACCCCCGGCGGGGCTAGTGGTTCTGGTTCGCGATTCATGTTATTTAAGTTGTCGTAAAATCCAAATGCCATTATCCAAATACTCCACCGATGTCTTCAAAAAGTCCTCCACCGAAATTAGCAGTCATTGATGCTCTATCGGCGGCGTTCCTCATCTTGTTTATATTAGCTTGAGTTTGTCGAGTGTTTGCTGCAGCTAAGTTAACAGCAGACATGCCACGCTGTTCTGCATCACCCTTAAGTCCAGAGCCGATTCCAGAAACTCTATCGCCTAGACCTTGTGCGTATTGCTGTGCAGCCTGTTCTTCATCGCCAAATAGTTCGCTACTAGCGTCTGTTTGCAACTTGCCAGCTAACGCAGCCTGCAAAGGCGTTTGTGTCTCTACGTCTATCTCTGTTTGAACATCTACTCGATTTGGATCAACGGCTTGAGAAACTAAAGCTGTACCGTCTACGTCTTCAACACCTTGAGGCCCCTCTGGGTTAAACATATTCAACCCTTTAAGACTGTCGCCCAAAGAGCCTACAATATTAGGCATACCAGCGACAAGATCTTGCATCGTTTTATTGCGACCTGAATATATGTTTTCCATAATATCTAGGTAGCGATGCCTAAAGTCATCATTGGCTTGCATCATTTTAGACCAGTTGCGTTGGTCGACAGCCCTATACATATCGCGAGCAATATTCTGATTTAACTGATCGACCATTCGTTGCGGTGCGTGCATAAATTGCTCTCGCATCCACGCGCCAGCAAAATTACCAGATGGGTCGGTCATGTAATCCCAACCGGTAGGGCGACGAAAAGCCTGCGTAAACGCTCCAGGGTTGCCGCCAAAAATTTGACCAAGTGCACCCGCATTAGCAGCTCCAATCTGCCCTTGAGCCATAGCCTGAGCTTGCTCAACAGGAACATCAGCCCAATCTCTTCTGTTGTCCCCAAAGCCACCAGCTTGCCCTAACCGTTCTTTCTCCATCGCCTCGGCGTAAGTTTGATTACCAACGAGTTGGCTGGTAGCAAAATTTAAATCTGGTACAATCTGACCTTGCCTGAGTTGATTAGCAATTCTAATCGCTTCTTGAGGGTTCATGTTTCCAATATGGCCTTGAATAGCCGCCGGAGAAACGTTCGCGTTTGGAGTGTTCCCAATGACGTTAGCCATATGTTGAAAAATTACATTATGAGCTGCTTCTAAAGCCTTTTGTCTTACCATGTCTTATTATTAAACTCCTAATACATTCCTAGAATTGTTCAGTCTTTCTAGGAAAGACACGTATGTAAATGGTGGTATTGTAGAAGCAGACGGACTTCCGCTTCCACCAGCTCCTGTAAATGTTACACTCACGCTAGTAAGGTCTATGCCGGAGTCTCCTGTTGGAGTTCCACTGATTACAGTAACTGTACCTTCGCTTCCGGTTCCAATAGTAGTTTCATTTAGGGTATGATTGTGGTTTCCAATATCAGTACCGCTAATTGTACCTTCCAGTGTAAGCGAACCCGTCGCACTGCCCCCAGTTGTACCACTATCTGTTGCAGATGACCAACATCTAGGGAAACTGCTAGCAAGATTCACTCCAGAACCTTGGCCTCGACCACCTTGTGTAGCGTTAGCTGTGCCATTACATAAAGCATAGCCCTTGCTATAGGTATCGCCTTGGCTTCCCATAATTATACTTCCAACGCGATTATCGCCATAGCCAGGAGCTATATATGTACCATCAGGAGACTTAAAATATGAAATAATATCGCCAGATTCCAAGTTGGGGTCCTGGTTAGCACCGCATGGTAAATAAATTTTTATTAAGTCGCCAGAAACACCAGCACCTGTAGGCCCAGTACACTCATTTGCATAAACAAACGCTATTGGGCCGCCTTTGCTAGGTATCTTAGAGTCATATTCCCAGTTGTATTTGCATTTAGCCCACCTAGCCGACCGCATATCGGTGCTTTCGACAGACTTGTGCAGTTTGATCTCTCCAGTGTGCTCTAAATTAGCATCTGGGTTGCACAGTATGTCCTTAAGCACTTTAACTTGCATTGGGTCCATGCCTAATGCAATTAAACGGTTGAACATATTGGACTGTTTAGAAAACATTTATTTATTCGCCACCAACACCTTCGATATTAACCGATTGTATGTTTTGTCGCTCATCTGCACTGTATCCACGCAGCTCAAATGCAACCTTATGGTCTTCGTGTGACATGTAAGTGCTCATTCCATCAAATCTAAAGTATTCATTGCCATTGCATTCTTCTAATGGGCTTCTGTTTTTTTCTAAATGGAACACTACGTCTGTTTTGTTTTGCTCTTCGATGGTTACAGCATTACCGAGGTCTTGAGTTACGGCATACTCTTGAGGGTCACCGTCGTTGTTGTAATACATTCGCAAATCAATGCTTTGCTCATTAGTGGTCGGATTAAATTTAATACCAAACTCACGCATTGACATAGACCCATTAGCACCGATCCCGAATGCACCAGTTTTCCATAACCAAGGTATGGCACCTACAACATATTTAGATGTTGTGTCGGGAGTAGTCGTCCAGTTAGCAGTTACGGTAATTGCAGTAGATGTATTTGAGGATATAACCCTATCCTGACCCTTGCCCGTTCCTGCGTAAATGTAAATAAATGCGTGCTTAAGGGTATTAGTGCCAAAAGACTTAGTTGAGTCTGTAAGAGTGTTAGTTGTTGCAGATGTAGCAGTCCCTTTTGTTTGGCTCGTAACCACATCGGTAGTTCCTTCGTCAACAAGGTAGACCTTTTCGTCTCCAGAGGTTATTACCATTCTTGGACGACCACTTTTTTCAACAGTAGACGCATCAGTGGCCTCTACTGGGTATCTCATAAGATCCCAAGTCTCTTCCTCAATGTTGTACACAAGAGCGCGTGTAGGGTAGTTGCCGGTATCCCCGGTAAAACACACAAAACAATAAACTTTTTGGCTGCTTCGGTCCGCCTTCACAAAAAAGTTGTCTGACTTAGCGTAATCAATTGACCCAATACTGCCATCTTGCCTAAATATATCTTGTATGGAGCTGCTTATGTTTTCTGATCCGCTTCCAGCAAAGCGATACACCCCAGTGTCGTCCATAACGTAGGCAGAATCAGCATATACAGTCCAGCATCTGTTGTTAAAAGCACCCCTGTCATCTAAGTACGTCACACTCCCGTCAGCTAAAGGGTCTGTAGAAAACGAAAACATGTATTTGTTTCGTTTGCTGTATATATACAGGCTAGCACCAAAAGGCATAGCACCAACAATCTCGTCATCATCGCCATAGTTTGATTGCAAGGTAACAGATTGATGTTCAGGCACGCTTTCCGGCTCGTCATGGTGGCTAAACATTATTTGACGCTTTGTAAACGGCGGTGCAATGATTGTGTAGTTATCTAAGCTGCTTGAATCTGTAGAAACGCTTGAATCTATAGCGTCTTCAACAGTAATTACCTGTGTCGTTTCATTAACAGAGGTAATTCTGTTTAACTGATTAGAGCCGTCTACCTGAATATACCTATCCTTAAATTCAGACACCCAGTTAGTACCATCAGCTCCCGTTACGCCAGTAATTGTCTTAGCAGCACTTTTGTAACAACCTTCTTTGTTGTATTTCACAGTCCCAAAATAAAAATATCTATCCTGAAACATTACTACGTGCTTAAAGTACGTTGGCGGCGGCTCAAATCTATCAGCTACTGGAAGCCCTTCATCATCAACTACAACAATTACGTCATCATTAGCACGACGAGACACTTCTTCGTCTGACAAAGAGTCTGAAAACGTATGCGTTCCAGGGCTACCAGAATTATTTTCTATTTCACCAACCTTATACATGACGTTTGCCTGCCCAGCAGTGGTACGCCACAGCTCAATTGTCTTAATTCGTGAGTCGCTAGTATCTTTAATGCCTGTCCATCCAAATACGGATGCATTCTGCTGAGTTACCGTTGTTTTTGCAGACATGCTACTGTACTGAACAGGGCTGTCTTTAGTCTTATATCTATAAGCACAGATATAATCGCCTTCTGTAGCCCCTTTACCTCCCATCGTAAAGCTGCCGGTAGCACTACTATACGTACCCTCAAATACAGACTTGTCTAACGTAAATACACTTGCCGAAACACGGGTTACTTGCCATGTTTGACCATTAAGGTCTGATGGAATAAAGCCCGTGCCCTCTACGTCTTTAAATCTTGCGTAATCCCCTGTAGCAAGACCGTGGCTTGTGTGTGTTATCTGGATTAATCCTCCAGTTGCACCAGTAGAGCTGGCAATTGCAGCACCACTAAGAGATTTGTAGTTTTCAATATAGTGCCATTGGCCGGTAGCAGACGTGTGAGTTCCGCTATGCGTTGTTTTGTCTAAGTAAAAATTGCTTGCATCAATAACTGTAACTGTAAAAACATTGCCATTTAGGTCGATAGGCATCGACTCAGTGCCTTCGACATTGCCAATTAAAACCTTAGACCCTGTTTCTAAGTTATGAGCAGCATAATTAATTTTATATTCACCGCTAGTATGTGCAGTTATTGCTACTCCAGAAAACGTCTTGCCATTGTTTACTTGGATAGTTGCACCATTAACGGGTTTGTCTACACCTAGCTCGTAAGCAGACGACTCAAAGCCATTCCAAATTAGCCCGCGATCTATACCATTAACGCCAATAGCCCATCCGTACCGAGTTTTACAAAACGTCATCTTTTCAAACGTGTTGTACCCAGTGCCTAATGTAGTGCCCGCTGTTAAAGTAGTAGGCTGAATACCTTTTCTGGGCTGCAATGTACCACTTTTGTGCGTGGTCATGTTAACTTGATTTGAAGCAGCTCCAACGGGAGTATCACCCGCGTCTAAATCGGATATTAACCCTTTAAAGGTAGTGATATTTGGCATGTTTAACTCGTCGTAATTGCACCATCAAGATTAGTAAATAAATAACTATATCTAGATTGACGCATAGAGCCAAAATCACTTTTAGTTCTGGTCTCCGCTTCTAATGCACGGCGGATTTGGTAATCTGCAATTTTTCTAGCAGTAACAATGTCTCTAGAGTCATTAGAAAATCTAGCTACTCGGTATTCGACTTCAGTTTTTAACGCCTCTAACATGTTGTCTGACATATCAATTATGTCCGACACCACAAAATAGGCATTTGTGTACCCAGATGGGTTTGTTATTTCGTTATGTATTGTGACTGTAGTCCCGCTAATATTTTTTATTTTGTGCTGCTCGTAAAACGGGTTATTTCCAGCCAATCCTGTTGGATGTGCTGAAGCCGTATCTGATAGGCGAATAATAGAACCAATCATGGTGCTTGGCAAAGCACTATCTACCGTGATAGTAGTTGCACCAGAGCTAGCAGTTGCATTTTGGCTTGCTGTAGCACGAGCGGCTGTTTCAGTTCCCGACCATCTTAGCGTTCTAGGCTTGCGTCGGTACATAAACATCAAAGGCTCGGCAGTTGTAGGATGTGGATCGACAACTAAAGCCCATCTTCCGTCAGAATCAGGGTCTTTTAGTATCGTCCATGCCCATGTTTGACCACCAGCATTTAAATAACGCTCTCTTTGCTGCCATTCAGTAGGGCTAATGTAATAAGTAATCCAATTACTTGTCTCTACTGCAACGTCATAAAGTCGCCACATATCATCTGGAAGTGGATACACGCTCCTGTAGGCTGTGTATGAGCTTGAGGCAACATCTGAGCCTGGGTTAGAGGATTCATCCAAAGTCACAATTGTGGAGCTTACACGCTCGTCTACGCTGTACACCGAGTCGCCTATGCGAACTCGCCCATACTTCATCCAAGTAGGCCATGTGCCGCCCGATAAAGTTAGCTGACGCTCGTTAGCCCCGCCGGTGTGGTCATACACAACAGTGCCTGTATTATAATCGGCAACAAGATCAATTCGACCTTCAGTAATATAATACGCCCACTCATTATTCATCGTAAGTTCTTTATACGATGAAATAATTGATTCTTTGTGCATCCGCAAATCTTTAGTCCTAGCACCACCGCTTGTTAATGCGGTAATGTAGTCAAGCATATCGGAGTATGTGTTTACTGACTCTAGTACGGCCATTTACCTTGCCTTTAGTTAAGCATTTCGGTTAGCCAAGCGACCCATCATTGAGGTGCCTGTATACCCTGGGGTGTAATGACTTATCATGCCAGACATAGCACCCATAAAATCATCTGAAGACGGTTGTCTGCGATTAGATAAAGCAAACCCAGACCTAGCGTCTTCTTGCGCTATACGAGATTTTACAACGTCAGTTATATTTGGATCACTCATTACGTTTACGTAATCAATATTACCCTTCTTTACTTCAGCTATTAAAGCGTCAGCGCCCGTCTTTTGATTGTCAGCCATAAAGATTGGATCTTGAGGCTTGTGCGAGTTCGGAGGTGGTACTGTTGCTTCGGGAACTTCTCCCGCAGGTGCTATTGGTGGTATATTTCCACTACGCTTAGGATCGTTTCTAAAAGGCTTTGGTTCTTGAATAGGTGGCCTTGTAGCATCTAAACCTTCTTGTGAAGGCGGAATGCGATTAGGAGCCGCTGGAGGATTAGGCCTCATGTTTGGTTGAAAATCTGCTGGAGCAGGCGCTTCCTCAGGTACTGCCTGGGGTGCTGCCTGGGGTGCTGCTTGAGGTGCTGCTTGAGGTAATGGCCGACCATATAACTCTTGCTCTCTTAGCTCCAATGCCTGTTTATTTTTTCGATCCCACCTTAATGCTGTTCTCCAATCACCTCTTGCTAAGGCTCTTTGTACTGCAGCTTCTCTTGCTTTGTTTTCGTCCGGCGAGTACCCTTCGTTCATAGGATGTACATCTCGAGACGCAATATCTTCCATAACCTGATCAGCTCGTTGGCCAGGTCTATACCAAGTTCCATCTTCTTGCATCTGCTCAACTTGACCTTGAAGCTCAGGATTGAGTCCACGATGAACTCGTCCTGTATATGGATTAACCGGAGCACCGCTATTTAAGGCATCAAGCCGTTCCTGCAAGTGGTCATTGCCTCTTTTGACATCATCAACACGACGTTGCTGAACCTGCTCGTTCTTCTGCGACTGCTCTATATTGCTCCGAAGCACTTGGTTTCTCATTGGATCGTTTGCAGCTTCGTCGTATCCTTGCTGAAAAAGTTCTTCAGCACTTGGGCCACCCTGATAGTCGTCTTCTAAGGGTTCTCTAGCAGCTCTTTCATCGAATTCTCGTTGCTTTTCTGGTGGTAGCATTTGGTACACACCTTGTTGCATAGCAGGGTCCATGCTCATAAACTCTTCGTAAGACACTTGCATTGGGCCAGCAGCCATTTGTGGCGTTGGAATATTAGCTGTCGCTCCATAAGCGGCTGCCTGCTCTTCTTTTGATGGAGGTGCAACATAATCTTGATTAGGCCCAAGTCCACCAAAGCCTGGCAATGCTCCGTACTGGCTGGCTTCAATTTCTCTCGCGGCTCTTTCAATATCACCCGTTGGATCGACAGGGTTTAATGCAGGCATAGGGCCTGTTGCGCCATAGGTAGCTTCATTTTTAAGCTGATCTTGCATTTGCAAATGCTGCTTAAGAAGCACTTCGCCTTCTGGGATTTGTGGCATGAACTGATTAGCTTGCTGCTGTAGAATCGCTTCTAAAGGTGGCATTATCCGTCCAGCAGCCATTAAGTTGTTAGGAGTTACTCGGCGTTGAGGTCCGTACATATTACTATTTGCCTTTAGTGTGTTTATGTATTACTTTTTCTTTTAACTGCTTTAATGCCTTGGGGCTCTTCTTTACTTTTTCTTTCAAAGACTTATCGGCCATTATTTCTTTTGCCATATAGTCTTCTACAACGTCATCAGCTAATTTTTTACGCCCGCCAAACTCTCGTTCTGGTGCTTTGTAATTAATGCTTCCAGTTGAACTTAAGCCTTTTTCCTTAAGCGCATTACGGACATCATCTTGCGTAGACACCCAAGCCATAGGATCATCGGGTCTGCCAATGCCGCCTATGTACTTCTTTCCTTGAGTGCTTATACCAGCCTTTTTCGCCATAGTGTGTAAAGCATCTGCAGCATCGTGGGAAATGTTGTCAGCCCAGTGCTGCTGTCCTTCTAGGAAGGCTCGCTCTGTACCTTTGGTTCCAGCCGGTTTTTGCATTGCAAGCATTGCGGCAAAGCCAGGGTTATTCCCTTCATCAATTAGGTATTCGTAGAAATCTACCCTACCAGCATCGTCACATTGCTTGTAATAACGTATATAGTCTTTGTGGTCTCGGGACATTAATCGTCTTTCTGTTCGTTTTTCTCTTTCATATATTGTATTTCTAATTCGTTTTTGGCTCTAGCGTGATCTAGCTCCATCTGCAGTTTCTGCTGTTCTATCTCTAAAGCCTGCACTTCTAAGGCCATTTTTTGCCTTTCAAGCTCTAGATCAGCAGCCTGATCTTGCCCAGCGGTTTGTGTGTCAGCTTGTTTTGCAGCCAAATCTTGCTGCTTAAGCTGCAGTTCCAATTGCATTTTTTGCAGTTCCATCTGAGCTTTTTGCTGCTCGACTTGCATTTGCATTTCTTGGGCCTGCTGCTGCTGCTGCATTTGCATTTCTTGCATTTGCTGCTCTTGCTGAGCTTCTTCGCCACCTTGCTCCTGTTGTTGAGCCTGCTGCTGAGCCTGTATTTCAGCAATGTCAATGATGTATGGCTCAACGTCCATTTCATTAGCATCAGCCCAATCTCTCATAAACGCATTGTAAGGTGCGTCAATTCCTTCTTGGACAAATTGCTGCATCATAGGCATGGCAATCTGTGCAAAGTCGTTAAGCTGCCTAATCTTATTTGTTTTATTAGGTTTACGAGCAGACCCAGCTTCAATTCTGTAATCATATTCTCTAACAGATTTTTCAAACTCTTGTTGCTGTATCTGCTGCTCCCAAACAGTAGCACCTAACATGCCAATAACATCTTGCATGTCTTGAGCATTAAGCGACCATTCGGCAGCAATAATTTCACGGCTAGCACAATGACTTAGCCAGTCTTCAACACGAGAAGCCATATCGTCGGGACGAACAGAAACATTTTGGTTTCTAACATCAGCTTCTGTCGCAGATCGTATTTGCGTTGAGCCCGATAAACCGTATAACAGTTCTGTCAAACCTGTGCGTTTGTCAATCAAATCCAAAACTTCTGACACCATACGCCATATGTCTACATTAAACGAAGGTGCGTCCAAAAATGACACAACGTCATTAACGCTACGCCCAAAGATTTCAGATATTTCAATGTGCGTATATGGTCCAACACCAGCCTTGATCTGGTCTTGTATTTCAGCACCTGCAGCCTTGGCAATAGCTACATACGTCGTAGAGGACGCGGCTACCTTGTCAGCCAAGAAAGACATACACCAGTTGACAAACCGCAACTCTCCAATTGCTGGTTTAATCAAGGAGATTGGCCACACCTCTTTAGGTTTTTCGTAAAAATGCAATTTACTAAAGGGCCAACCACCGTCAGTCCAGAAAGGAATAGGCCATTGGGATCTCAGGAATAACGACTGCTCATCTTCTGCCAAAGCCATAGGTGGCATATTGAGTGGGAAAGGAATATCCTCACACACCGCAATAAAACAAAAATCGCCAAACTTATCAAAGTCATAATTAGACTTTATGTCTTTGTTTATCTTCCCCTTCTTTAGCCTATTCCCAAAACCGCCTTTGGAATAAACCTGCCAGTATTCAATCAAATCGAATGAATCGCCTTTTCGTTTAGATTCAGAGTTTTCCTTGTAGCTTTTATTGCTGCTTTCGGCCTGCTTGTTAATCGAAGACTTATTGCCTTTGATTACGCCCTCTAATCCGTATTCACGCTCTACCTTCCAGCGAGGTTGCACAACCCTACGGGCACACCACTGAACATCTTCCCAGTATTGTGCATCAGGATCAAATACAACGTCGTCACAAGAGACATACACACTTCTTGGCGACCGAATTGAAGACCCAGGAGCTTGATATATCTCAGTCCACAAGAAACTAAGGCCCTTAACAATAGCCTCGTTGATAGCCATGCGTGCATAGCTCTTCTTGTCGTTTGTTTCCTGCAGCCAGTTTAGGTAGTGAGCCTTTATCTTTGCATGGCCACGCTTTCGCTCATTCTCGGCTTCTTCAGCCTGCATCATAGCTTGAGCCTGCTGAGCCATCATCTCGTCTTCTTCACTAATGCCTAGCATAGACAAGTCAACAGACGGGGGGATCTTAGGGCTGACGTTACACACAGGATTTCTGTGGTACAAAACAGGGCCAAATAAAGCTACTGCTTCAAATACCCTATTTACAGTCATCCTAAAGGTTGGGAGAGCCCCTTGCGTACTCTTATCAAGGAAACCTCCCGAACCCTTAGCATATTCGCCTTTCCACATCCAGTCATGCGAGCCGTCAAAAAACTTCATCGCTTCATCAGCATACTTGCCAAAGCGATCATGCTTTTGCTTTTTAGCTCGTTTGATTTTTTCCATCCATTGGCTTACGATGGGCTTGAATGGATGGTCATAATCATCATATGAAGCCATAAATTTTCTCCGACGACATTATGTCGCATGACGCTAATTAATCTTCTGTTTTCTTGGAACGGCTAGAACGTTTAACTACAGTCTTATTAGCACTGTGTTCTAAAGCTGCAATTTGAGCTTTCATGTGCTCTCGTTCAGCCTCTAGTCGTTTCCATTCGTCGGTGTAATCCCAAGAACCAGACTCGCGGTGATCGTTATTCCAATCTAATCTAGGGTCATCAACATGCTTAACAGAGTCATGCACATGACGGTCGAAAGTAACTACCTGTATATTCTTTCCCGTTCGCCCCAACTTGGTAACAAACCCCAATTTAGGGTGCTGCTTGTTGTTAAACGAATAAAAGAATACAGGAGTCCCAATCTCTGGCTCCGGCATTACAAACTCTGATGCGATCTGTTCTCGTGATTTTTCCGCTATTTCCATTTTATTCTCCACG
>CEOR01037212.1_pt1 | contig 46674 bp, 47 predicted proteins | sample 530661 | NCBI WGS metagenome assembly CEOR01 (sample SAMEA2620836, study PRJEB7988) | marine metagenome | biome: marine biome (ENVO:00000447); feature: deep chlorophyll maximum layer (ENVO:xxxxxxxx); material: "saline water (ENVO:00002010), including plankton (ENVO:xxxxxxxx)" | depth 65 m
ATGTGATTGGCAGTGGCGTTTGCACCAGAAGCGATCACAGCAGTGCTCTCTTGAGCAAGACCAACAAAAGCTTGCACTTTTGGGCCACTGATTGTTGATAGTTTAATGCGAGCCTCAAAATAGATTTTCGCATTAGCATTAGCGAGGAATTGCTCGCCAACACCATACTGAAGGTTCATCCCTTTGTGTTGTGTTGTTCCACCAGAATCAATCTTAAGAACACCACCCTTCGCATCATCCAACGCAGAGGTTCCACTTGTGGACTGTGTAGACAGCCAAGGGATTTCAGCGTTAGCTTCAGGGAAGGTAAGGAAGTCATCTATAAATCCGAAGCCTTCGTCTATTGCTCCAGAATTAATCTGAACCAATGGCGCCTGACTCCAAATGTTGGCCGACAGTCCTCTCAGGAGTTTGCCAGCACCACGTTGTGGTTTTAAGTAAAGGTCTCCCATTTGGGTTACCTCCTTTCAACTAAAATTTTAGGACGCTTTGTTCAATACGAAAAGCTTACGACGGTTGTAACATACGAAGTTACCCCATGTATCCATATGAACTTCACGAACGGTGTGCTGACGCGCTGCCTGCTGTGGAGCATGGCGAAGCATCTTACGACCCTTGCGGAAGAAGAACTTGAATACTCGGAGGTTTACTCCGTAGAACGGATCACTGGTGTCATTTTCCTGGAGATATGGAACCCATACAACAGGATTACCTTTGATGACGACTGAACCAGCATACTTGCTGAGATCTGCACCAAGGTTGTCATTACGACTTTCCAACAATTTCTCTAGGTCAGCTAGAGTGTTGTAAGTAGTAAAGAACATCCAGTCTGAATCTCCCTTGCCGCCAGCAAGTTCTGCGAACTGCTTAGGAGCTTGGAAGTAAGTAAACTCACAAGCTTTTCGGATCTTAGCAATAAGATCGTCACGGCTTGCTGTCGTATACTGACCAGCCCAGTTTTTCCAGTTAGCTACATCAGCGACTTTAATACCGCCAGCACCATTACTAAATCCACTTGGATCACCACCAACAAAACCACCTGAGCCAGTGCCCTTCTGAATCCAGAAAGGAATACCGGATGGTCGTCGTGGTGATTGGGTGTCAGAAGAAGGAGCACTCCAAAGTGCTTCTTCCATTAACTCAAACCAATCGTTGTACATGGAGTGCTCACGCACTTCAACTTCACGGATGATCGTTTCACGATCCGATTGGAAAACATCCTCATCTACGTCATAGCTGAAGTTAACCGTACTCTTAGTCCACTGCTGTTTAGCTTCGGTGGTAAGGTCTTTCACGCTAGTAACATCGACTGAGTAAAGTTCGCTAAATTTAGCTGTTCCAGTGTTTGTAGTCTGGACCTTCCAATTTAGCTGAACACCACCCTTTTCAGGGTCTGCGGCTTTGCCGGATAAGAACTTGGAAGCAAAAATGTGGTGTTGCAAATCTAAAGAAAGGTCAACCCACTTTCGCTTTTTGAAGTTATCCAAGGTCAAATTGACAAAATCGTCTAATTGATCTGGTAGCAATGGCATAATTGCTCACTCCTAAAATATGCGCATTATATGTCTCCATTCTCTCGGAGATAACCATCAAAGGCTTCCTTGAGAACAGGGTCATTAACCGGATCGTCAGAAATCGGAGCGATTGGCTTGGAGGTAGTTGCCCCACCTCCTAGTCTTCGCTTCGCTTGCTTACGAAGCCGATCATTTGTTCTGCGCTTGTTTAACGAATCTATTTCATTGCCATATAAGGCACGGTAAGCCTGCTCTACTAACTGCTTATAAGCAGGCGGGTTTTGGCCCATCTGCTGATATCCGGTTGCGAGAACAGTCATTTGATCAAATAGCCGAGCCATATTTTGGCCCTCTGAACTATTTGCATCAATTTCCTGGAATGGCTTGTCACCAAACAAGGATTTGTGTTTAAGGCTTGCGACAGCATCGTTGAACTGATCAAGCTGACCTTGAGCCATCTGTTGAGATTGCTCACGGTATGCCTGGTCAACGAATTGTTGCTGGTAGGATATTTGATTCTGTAAGGTTCCAAGTTGGTTATTAAAATTGTTAACAATGTTACCTGCTAACGAATTAATAGCGTCACGAAGACCTTCATCATAATCATCACCTAGTCCAACCTTAAAATGGTCAACAATTTGCTGCTGCGTCTGCTGAGCACTTTGCCGACCAGTGTACTGTTGAGCGTTATAAACCTGCTGCTCCGCTAAGATAAACTGATCTATAACATTCCTCAGTGCACCTTCGCTGCTAAAGTCGTTCGGATTTAATCCGTAATACTGAGCAGCTTGACGTACATCGTCAGGAATAGTGGGTTCGGGAGTGGATACTTCAACACTCTCGTTATCTATATCTTGACTTGTTTCTTCTTCTGTTTCAATGGAAATATCATCAATATCGCCATTGTCTTCAATTTCTGTTTCTCCCGATCTTTCTTCATTGATTTCATCAATTACTGCTAAATCGGAGTCTGTCAGTTCAACTGGTTCGCTTTCTTGTTCTTCGCTCATAGTTCTTCCTTAATCGCTATAACCACCATCACGGTCTCTGAGACCACGATGCTTTAGGTACTTTGCTCGCTCCCTTCGGGAACTAAATACAGCTGTACCGTCTTTCTTAAAATCAACACCAGTAAATCCATGGGCTTTTGCATCTTCCCTGAATTCACTGACCTGGTTGCTGTGAACAGCCGCAGCAACACTACTTAACCCTGTAGCCCAGGCATTTGTACCTAGCTTACGGGATACTTTAGTTACATTTTCTTTACCGTATTCAGGAGCTGGAGTGTCATGCCAGGCAAGCTCTCCCTTTTTGTTCCTGTAATAATACTTCTTCCTACTCATTAACAATCACTTCCTTCTGAGTTTCTATCCAGCAATGAGCCCCACAAGATAAAGGTTTGTGAGGACGGTAAACGATTCTAGCTATCTCGCTGCCGTCATCGTCAACAATTACAGCTTCATGAGCATAACGGTTGTCTTTATATGTCTTAACTGTAAGAACCGGCTCAGGAAGATCCTTTTTTTTATTGCTCTTTATTTTATGTTGATTCACATGAATTATGGTTTTCATTATCCTGCCGGAGTCCTTCCCATTTGAGCCATCTGCTGTTGATTTGGCTGACCACCTTGTAAGATCTGTTGCATTACGTGACTTCTAGAATCCCTGGTACCACCTGTAGGGACAGACCTTCTAACATTTTCCTTAACAACCTTCTGAGGCTGAGGAGGCTCAGCTGGATTAGGTTTAGGCCTGTTAGACTTGGGCTCAGAGAAAGTGATAACTTCTTTAAGTCTTGGTATGTCTAACAATTCAGAGTACAGGAAGCAGAGCTCCTGGAAGTCTATTTGCCCACCAGCTTCCATCATGTTCTGCTGCATCGGCATAGCTATCTGAGTAACAAACTGAGTAATATTGTTTAGCTTCTCAGATGGAGACTTGTACATCATCGAATAAGGTTCAATGTCAAAGTTGTACTGCAAGAAATCACCTTCTCGCATTTCTGGTGACCAGGTTGTCCTGTAATCTCTACCAGCAACTTGATAGGAAGTTTCAATCTCAGTGGCTTGATCTGTCCACAGAAGCCAACCAAGATCTTTACATATGTTCGCAGTAAAGTCTACGACACGGTACTGCATATTAGCTTCACGCTTAGATACAGCACCATGAATAAGTTTGTCCTGGGTAGCTGTTTCTGACTGTGGTCCCAGACCAGCCATCATCTGGAGGTTACCAGCCATACGGTCGAATTGCTCTTGCATTGCCATACTGAATGCCTGGTTCTGCTGATCCACACCTCCCATCTTCAACACATTGACGGACTCGGGGTTGGAAACCCGAGTCCATTCACCATCACCAGCACGCTGCAATCTCTGGGCATCTTCGTGTGCACCATCCTGGTAAAACGGAATATCCTTCTGTCTTTGAGCCTGACGCTTTTGTTTCCGAAGGAGGCCATTAATAATGTCATTCAAAGGCTTCAGGTTCATGGCAGGAGATACACCCATAATTTGATCGGGGACTTCTGCACACAATGTGAGAATATGGAATGGACCATTTTCCGGTCCGTCCCATTCTACAACTCTTAACGGAGCAGACTGCTTGCCAACAGGAAATGTAGCAACAATACCTTCATACGGTAACCACACATCCATTAACTCAAGCTGCTCTTCATACGGATCTGGTTTTGATTCTCCCGTAAAGGAATCACGTAAAGGTTTGTCTGGCTGGTGGTCCATCATCCCAGATTCATTTGAATAGGGCTGCATGTTCTTTACGACATCCTGGTCAAACGAATCATCCTGCAATGCCTTATACTTAGGCATCTTGTATTTGTTTAGAGCGTAGCGAATCTTGTTCCAGCTTGTAGCTTCAATGTCGTAAACAAAGTCATCAAGACTGATGTTTTCTGCATAAGGCTTGCCAGGATCTACCCACTCATCTTCACCTTCTAGCTTTATCAATCCTGATTCAGCTGTGTAAACCTTAACAACCCCCATCCCAAAGAAAGCCTCAAGAACTGCCTTACGAAGAGTCTCTTCTAAGTGAATCTCTTCAATAAGGTTGTTAATGCTTCTCTGGAAATGATGTGCGAACCAGCTAAGTTCTGCGAACTTACTGGTTACGAGAACACGTGGACGGTTAGCTGCCAGGGACATAGTGTAAGTCTCTGCCGTCTGATACATCAAATTCATGATGATCTCAGAATTAGCTTCATCCCCGCCCTGGTTGTAATAGGTACCTACGTAGTCTTTGACCAACCGCTTTCTAAGTTCACGGAATGGTCTTAAATTTCTAGTAGAGTATTCAATACATTTCAAGAGCTTAGCTCTTTCGTCTTTGTTGTATACGTCCATCAATCCCATCCAGTGTTAACGAATTGTTTTCTTTTCTTTTCACTCTCAAGCCATCTCCAGGCCATACTCCCATGAGGAGCATCGTCACGTATTTCATCAGCGACAGGGTCCTTCCGAGGCGGTCTTTCCAAAACTGCATGCCAAGCAATTGCAGCTGCAATCACACGGTCACCATGAGACTGACCTTTTGAAGAATCATCCTGTGTCTTTACGCTTCGTGAGTGAACAACTTTACCATCTTTGTAAACATACTGCCGACACTCTTCTAAAAGCTTGTCTGACCGTATAAGATACTGTTTTGATTGTACCGCACTACTCATTTTGGATAAAACAGCAAGTTTGTTTTTATCGTTGCTGAACCATCCTGGATTCTTGGTTTTCTTTTTGAAGGACCTACCTTCAGTGTCACGAAAATAAATGTTTGGATAAAACCGATCCAGGATCTGTCTTCCAAAAGCACCGCCAGGTGGTCCATTCATTTCCCAAATTAAATACGCATCTCCAAACCATTTGCACGTTGAGATGACTAAATCAGCAAATGCTTCCGGCCTCATGGTGTTTGTTGCGAATTCAGCCACTTGTTCATTTGTGACTCTATCCAGGACAACACACACGCTGTTAGAGCTGTAAGAACCTCCAAGCCCGGCAGCAATATCGCAACCGACAACATACTGACCATTAGAAAGTGGTTTCCCATGGACATCTCTGTGGCACCAAATTTTCCACGGCCCATCTTCCGTGACGTTAAATTCCGGCTCAAGAGTATCTTCGTCGTAATGTAAAATGCCATTACAATAAGGGCTAATAACGCTTTCTCTTCCAATCTCATACAAATCCTTTCCAAAGATTTGGTACTCAGAACCCCCGTAGTCACGGTCTAATTCCTGTGCAATTGACTGTGGTGTAGCTCCTGGCCTCATGCATTCCTGGTCGTAATATGGACTTCTTACCTTACCATCTTTAACAAATTGGTAATCTTCCGGAAATTCATATTCTTCATCAAGTATCTTTATTTCACCAGCATCACTGGAGTAAAGACCCTGCTTTCTTACTGGATGCTCTTTCCAATCCATGATCACTTTAACCATGTTGGAATCTTGGTGCATCACATCGTAATAAGCCCCACTCGCCCCCTTCGGAGTTGAAACAAACATCCGACAGTCCGTAGCGTGCTGGGTCGCTGCCAACGCTTTATAGTCGTCCCCGTTAGGGAAGGCAGCATATTCGTCAATTGCAATGCATTTCTTACGACCACCACGGAAAGCATCTTCAGTAGTTGAAGCACCCTCAAACGTGGAGCCGTTACTTCTGTTCTCCATCAGCATGGCTGTCCGGTAAACATTAGGCCGCATCCATGGGGGCAAGCCCCCCTTGCCCCCATCCCCAGTGAGAAGGAAGTCTAGTTTCCACATTAACGTGTCTTTCTTACCAGGCTTATCTACCAGGTCAGCAGTACGAGACATAATTCCGAAACTACTGAAATCGTAAAACATCCATTGATAAAACAGCAATGTAAGAAACATCCAGGTCGCACCAAGGTCACGAGACTTTTCAATACCTATGTCCCTGTCTCCCAGGACATCATTCATCGTAGTGAAGTCTCTGTCCTGGTATTCATAGGTCAGAAAGGGAATTACGTTAGAGCTCGTACCACGAAGGCGTGAAGACCTGGGCTCGTACAACCAGCAGAAAACATTAATGAAAAACAATATGTCCTCACGACAAGCTGTGAATAACACCCTCTGCCTCTCAACAGTGTCTGCCCATTTGAGAAGATCACGCCGGTATTCAAGGTTCTCTTTAAGCGTTTTAGGAACCTGGTCGTATAAACTCATAATCTTCCTTTATTAGATGTTGGCCAGCATTTGTTCGATTTGCTCAATCGTGTGATTGGTAGCTTTCATCGTTTTGTCTTCGTCTTTCCCGCTGTTGATCTTCATCTGCTCACGGATTACAAGCTCCATAAACTTAGTCTGATTACCAACAGCCCACACAATCATGCTCCACGCTCCAGGCGTGGGAGCATGGTCAGGAACAATAAGCCACTCATCCAGCTCGCCTTTACATTTATGTAAATTATGAAAGACCCAGGCAATGTCTTCTGGCAGGTCGGACTCCTGGATGTCATAGTCACCAAGCTGATCAAGGAGATCTAGCTGTTCCCGCTGTAATTTAGCAGGAGCTCTCTCTTCCTCCAGTCTTTGTTTCTCTTGCTCCTTTTCCTCCTTCTCCAGCTGTTGTTCCTGTACCTGTAGCCAATCGGCCTGTATTTCCCTCTCCTTGTCCGGTCCTTCATACCCCATTTCCTTGCAAGCTTCAAAGGAGGCAGTCTTCTGAGGCTTACCCTCATCTAGGAGTCTTTGATAGACTTCCCTGTAAAGATGATATCTTTGCTCCCTTTTCATCCTGTCAATAAACAGAGCCCATCCTGGTCTTCGTCGCTTCTTTTTAGCCATGCGTTTTTATTGTCCTATGTTCTGCAATTGCATTGGTATGAGTAAACGTAAGTCCAATTATTTCAGCATCCATTTCGTCGGAGGTTAAGTTTATGGACCATTGTCCGTTTCCCTCATGGGTTGCTGAGTTAGTGGTACTACCCTGAGTTCCTCCGTCTTTAGTGATTTTTGAAGTAACAGCTCCTGACGTTATTGCCGCACCTGTCGTTTTGTTTATCAAGAGAAAGGTGTAGCCTGTAAGGGCTACGCCCTGCCGGAACAGCTCCTCGGAGGCTATGTCCCCGATAATCTGATTATGCTGAACAAAGTAATGTATAGTCGAAGCAGCGGCCCCCATTCCCCTGGTGACAATGAATTCAACGGTGTTACCACCAATAAATCCAGGACCAATTAAATCTTTAATTGCCATTTTGACCCCTTGCAGTATTGACGACTATCGTTAAAATGTTCATATACGGAACGCTTCATGTAGGTGTTTACCCGACTGCGAGCCCCCTTACGGGGCTCGCTTTATTTATGGAGATGACGCTCTCTTACGTTCTGTCGGACTTGTTGCATCATCTAAAGTAAACTTCATCTTTACAGTACTGCCATCTAATCCGTAGCAATTAAGATCTGTTCCCGACACAGTAAACTGGCTACAAGCTGAATAGATCATATACAGAAGCTGCGCTGGAGTAGCTGCCGCATTATCATTAGCGTAAGATTCCGTTAATGTAGCTCCCCAGTGAGCCGTGAGTGCGTCAGCGCATTCACTCTGAACCTCGGCATCCCATGCAGAGTTCCACGGTATAGCAGATAATCCAGCTCCTGCAGAACCAATTACAGCAGTGTCAGTTAGGATGTCAGCCACGTATTTCCCGAATGTACCTGAGCTTGCATGACCACTAGCAGCTTCATCCCAGACGGCATCAGCGATGTCGGCAGCACTAGCACCTCCCCCACCACCAGTTGTCCAAGCAGAATCACCTCTATCTCGGAGAGCCTGCAAGCTCTCCGTCGTGTTCACGTAATCATCCCAATCAGCAGTAGATTCCTTACTGACCAGCTTAGCGACAATAGAGTTGTCTGCAACATCTGATCCAGCCACAGAAGCTGATACTAGGTGATCTAAACCTAAAGCCACAAGTGCATCATTAACTTCACTTTGCACTTCAGAATCCCAAGATGAGTTCCATGGAACTGCCGATAGGCCAGAACCATTAGAACTAATAGCGTCTGTTACTACCTTGACAGCATCTACTACAGTGTCAATGGCATTTATTTTGGTGATTAAGTCGGCACTTGAGCCAAATATAGCGTCGTAAATATCCTGCTCAATGACTTGAAATGTTTCAAATACATGCAATGCGCCAGAAGCAAAAGCCGCTAGTTTCAATGTTCCAGTAGTATTAGTGTCTGTGGCATCAAGTTCGCAATTATAATACCCATCAATACTGCCCGCAGCATCATGTGTAGGTGCTGTACTATCGCTCTTATTGGCTAAAGCCTGTCCGTTCTTAGACAATTCGACATCAATGGTTAAGCCTGTTTCGGGTGTTTTACCGTCACCGTCGTCTAAAAACGGGCCTATAAGCACATCTACGGCGGTACTTTTTCTTAAAAACAACATGTTAATCCCTCATTTGTCTGTATGTGTTCATTGATATTGCAGCTATCGGAGTAGAGCTTCCAGCAGCTGGTGTTTGTAAGTAAAGATTGCTAACTGTAGCAGTGTCGCCCATACCGCCTCCAGTCAAAACCTCTATCTTTACCCTAAGTTCACTCCAATCACTGACCCCACTAACATCCAGCACATCCGACTCGTAATTAGTAAAGGACGTTGATAATGCAGTCTGATATGTGTCCCTAGAAGTGTTTGAGCTACCTTCAAGCAAATGAATCTTAATAGTAAGAGCGCTTCCACCCATAAAACCGTAGTTGTTGGTGCTTTTTGCCCTGAAATAAAACTTACAGTCGCCACTGTCGGGAGTTGACTCGTCTTCCAAGGTGAGAATAACATTCTTGTTTGAACTTGAATCATCATCAGTGGCTTGTATGTAAGTGCTGTCCGAATAGGTGTCGTCATCAATCTTAGTGTAAAGATTAGAACTCCCGCCGCCATTGTCGGTAAAGCCACTATTAGATACATCCCCATCAGGAGTCCATTTCTGAGCCATTAATTATCTTCCTCTTCTAAATCCGGTAAACCCTGGAAAGATGCCAGGTATTGAGCGGAACAGTGCTTACATATCACTATTGCAGGGTAAAGAACGTAATCACCATCTTCGTCTAGCTTACCATCAACCTTAGCCTCTATGTACTCTTTTTCCATAGAGATGGCCCTCTCAAAGTTCTCACGTCCACAAATCTCGCAATCCCAGCGGAAAGCGTGGTGTAATACAGCTACTACGTCTTCCATTCCACTCATAATCAGTCCCTCCCAGGTACACTACCATTCTACTCCATAGGGTCGAAAAATGCATTCGCTAGTTTCGGTAGCTATATGTATAGATACGCGCGTGGGGGTGGGGGGTTTGGTTCTATATATAAGGATCGCGCGTGTGGGAAATCAAAACTGCGAAACCGAACATAATAAACATTATGAGACGTTTGCGGTACTTGAATAATCGCCGATCGGCGACAGGTCCGAGACTGTGCCGGCAGCTGGTTCCGATCTAATCTTCTGCCAGGTAGGCAATAATCTTCATAGGTGAGGGGCTGCAGCTGGACAGCCGGACATTATTCACCGTCCTTGACTAGCCTAGCCGTACCCATAGCCCCCCAAGCACGCACAACCACCAACGACAACCACCAACGACAACAAGCCAGACTCTACAAGCATTAAAGACAACTGGCCACAATAGCCGATTCTATATACAATTAGCCGTAGTATTTACAAGCACTAACAAACAAGGAAAAGCACAATGAGAGAATCATTCAGCTGGATCAGTACGATCTATCAACAGTCCCCTGAGCCTATTCAGTTTATCCTCTTCCAGTCCTATCTAAGCAATATGGATCTATTTCAAGTTGAGGGACTATTGAATGAAGTATTGGAAAGAATACAAGACGATGAAAGCGCGTCGGAAACTATGCCTATTCTATGGCAGTCTGACTATATCAAGATAACCATTGAAGACATCGGCCAACTGGCCATTGAGTACGGCGCAGGGATAACGGTAAGGCAGGCAATCATAGATGATGTTCTACAGCCTGAGGCATGCTCGGCGATATCAACGGGCGTTCAGTATGCATTGTTCCATGATGCAGATATGATACCTGCAGCCGTCCACTATGGATCAGGGGTTAACCCGCCTGAATCCGTGTAACCGATCTAAACTTATGCCAGGGGCGCAGCCTATCCGCTGCCCCCTATTTTTTTAGCCTTAAAGGAAGATAGACAATGAAGGTTTTACAAGAAATACAGAAATTCAAAAGGGGAAGCGTAGGGGTGAGCCTACTACCTGCAGGGCATGCAGGCGCCTGTGCTGGTTGTAAGGTTAGAGACTGCTACGTGTTAACGCTTTACAAGCATAGGCAGTACATCAAGCAGGCGCACAACAAGCGATTAAAAGTATTAGACGTGGCCGCCACGTTGGACGCTGCCCGCCTTGAACTAGAACAGTTGATTTTATGCGGGTACGATATCCCATGGTTAAGGATCAACCCACTGGGCGCCAGTCCTACCGTGGACTATCTCAAACAGAATAACCGGCGCAGGGAATACTACGCCGCCGCCCGTAAGCTTTTAACCGTTGCCAATGATGCGGGAATTCCTGTTCATTGGCCAGTACAGGGTAAAGAGAAGGCACGCCAACACCGGCGCCAATTGGGTGATCTATGCGTTATACGCGAGAGTATGCCTCCGCTGCATGACGTGGAGACATTCAGCGGGAACAGTACTGTGAGCCGGTCAAGTGGGGCACGTGCCGTAATTGTCGGCAAAAAGGGACAGGGGAATAAAAATAATCTATCTGCTGCCGAACAGGTTGCACAACGTCTAAGAGACAGCGGAAACACTGTCAGCGTTTGTAGTGCAACCCGTGAAGCCTTCGCCGTTGCCAGTGAGCGCCCAAGGCGCAAGAAGCGACAGTCTGAGTTATGCGGATCATGTACAGACTGCGCAAATCCTGCGGTTGATGTCGTTATATATCCATGGCACGCATAATCTGATCTAGACTTATTCCTGGTATGCAGTTATTATAGCAATCTAAGCAAACACCAGCCCTACGGGGCTGGTATCTTTATTTCGCCAAACTCAAGGAGAATTGAAATGGCTAAGACTTTGGTGCTTCATGCACAACCACAACAACCAACTACCCACAACCACAACAACTTGCGGGAAGTTATGGAAACTATCGCTTGGGATACCACTGCACCGTTTGAGTTCATTCATCCGGCAATGTGGACTCCGACAGTCTATGAAGGCTACTCGGTATGCATCATTGGTGATGAACTGGCTGGCTTTAACCCTGAAGGCGTTCACATCAACAACGTAGCTTCATTGTTTCGGTATGAGAACTTTGGGCAATACGCAGCCGCCATCAATAGCATTTGGGATGAAGAAGCTCACAAGGGAGCTGATAAGAGTATCACTGCCGAAGATGCTAAAGCATTGGAGTTCAACAGAATCATTGGTGATGTAGCCATTGTGCAATTCAGCAATGACACTGAAGAACTGCTGGACTTGGATCAGGACATCATCAACCACTTCAACGTGTTGTGGAATGCAATGATTGCTGATCTGGCGGGTTTCCCAACTTCTGAAGGACATATCGACCGTCTAGCAAAATCTGTTGTGGATTCAATCGAATCAGTGCAGGAAACAATTAATGAGAAGCAGCGAGCTAACTAGTTTACTTTTTATGCTGTCCCTTATTGGGACAGCATTTTTATTTTTCTATTTCACTAACAAGGAGAAAAGCTGTGAGTGAATACTTTGACTTACTAAGCTACCTACAGAAGACGGGAATGCATAACTCGTATGAGTTTCCCGAGATCCTGATGGCGCATTTTGATTTAACTAAACAAGAAGCAAGAGATGTTTTCAAGGCATGGTGTAGAGCCATAACAGAAGGAGAATTAGTATGAATACTTTGAATGAATTACGTGAATGGAATTGGGAAGGTGAGGACAATGAGGGTCTACTGCAAGTAGCCACCAATCAGCTCGGGATCGAACAGATCAAGCATCTGGTTGAAGCCCTCAGGCAGCTCAGAGATCTCAAGAAGGCCGCAAACCCTTACTACACCCGTGATGAGACCGACAAGGACTTAGAAGAGTTCATGGAGGCCGCTGATAAGGCTTTAGAATATTGGGTTTGGAATTGGGAAGTCCTTATGGAAATCGAAGAAGTCAATCGATACTCCACTAAGGTTGAAGCTCGGACGCTTGTTGAAGCTAGGAATATTGCTTACAGCGAATATCAGGATGAAAATGTTACGGAAGAGATCAATGTCTACTCCGAAGGCAAATCATCCAATGAGATCGACTGGAACATCGAACGGATCGAAGAGTAACTATTCATTAACCAACCTGCTGGTCGAAAGGCCAGCAGGTATTTTTTTGTGCCTGATCCAAAGTTATTCCAGGTGCGCAGGAAAGAAAACAAATGACTAACGATAAACAGCCGGTCGATAAGCCGGAACAGGATGGTGAAGAGCCGTCCATCTCATTCTTGGATGCCATGATCAATGGCTACATTAGCTTCCAACAACTACCTGCGGGAACATTCCTAGGTACTGATGGCAAAGTGCATGAATTCCCCAAGGAGATTGAAGATGACGTGTAAGTTTAGGTTATTCCGACTAACACAGCAGTTTGTCAGTGAGCAGGAAGCCAAGGGGCTTCCTGTTCCTGAGGACTTTGTTGTGGGTAAGTGGGAGATCGAAGTGATCTGGCCTGATGACACCGTTGATTATGTCGGATCGTATAAGACTAGAAAGGAAGCTCAGCAAGACCTGAATGGTTTCAGGAAAGACTACAACTGGGCTTCAAGATTACTATTCAGAAAGGTAAAAGTCTGATGAAAAAGGAAGAACACAGTTACGACTACATGAAGAGACTCAGTAGTTGGAATATTAGCGTAGGTGGATTAGGAGGTTCCGAACTTGCAAGGCGAAATGCAAGGAAGGCAATCGAAGGCAAATCTCTTAAAGACTGCATCATGATCCTTGTGAAGGCTTGTAAGCAATACGTACGTGATGCTGAAGTCGATTATGCGGATCATGATAAGGAATATTACTACAATGATTACTTTGGCTATTTCAAATGCCCCAATGACGGCAAGAATGAGATAGAGTTCTGGCAATCCACTCAGGAGCTTGTTGTGGCAGCCGAGATCGTTGAGAAGGCTCACCTATGGTGCCTGCGTGCAGAGAACCACAACAGGAAGCTTGTGGAGTTTGTGAGGGATCTGGGAGACCAAAGCGAAAATGGCGATTGGCTTCCACCCGCATCCACTTGGGATGAGGACGGCCAACCGGATTTCAATGCGTGCTACTCGCATTTAGCCGAGATTTGTCATAAAGCTAAAAAACTGACGGAGAATGAAGATGAGAGTTAAAGACGCAATTAATTACTTGAACCAGCTGCCTCCAGAGGATCAAATTGTGATCGCATGGTGGGAGATGGATATGTTTTACGACCCTGATCCAGAGCAAACACGGTTTGATCCCCCAGTCACTAAAACCGAGTGGGAGGATGTAGTCCATATTGGTGATGATATGGATTGGAGCATGACGCACGAATCGTTATTGAGCGTTATGGACATGGAAATTGAAGATAACAGAAAAAGGGAAAGCAATGAAACCAATTAAAACCTTAGACGAATTAAAGAAACTAGCCGGATCGTGGGCAGGACTGCATCACGAGTTTATAGACGGCGATGGTTGTGAATGCTTTATAGTACTCAATGGGTTCGCCAGATCGTCCAAGACGATCTGGTACTTCCCTGAGGGGCAACCAGCGTCTGATTGGCAGGACACCGAAGTGGCCAGCGTAGATGGCTTCCTTGAGCCGAGTGAGCTCAAGGGGGTCACTGTGAAGTGGATGATCTACCATGACATCTCGGAAGCGTATGTGGAGTACGTGGATGATGAAGCACTACTGCTTCACACATTGATTGGCCAAGCATTGGAGAATAATGCCCTGTACGAATATGTATTCGACTACGAGGCGGCCAAGGAAGAACTTGAGAAAATGAATGAAGGGAATTCAGAATGAGTTACATCGAAAAACTAGAAGATAGCAGTATCCTCAGGATCAGGCATGATATCCGTGACGCATTTTCGATCTTGGATGCTGATCCGTATCAGGATTCAACCAAGAAGGAATTGGAGGCGGCTATCCACAATAAGTTATGGATGTTCGATCACATAAGCCTAAGAAAAGAGGATGATCGTCAGACCCGTGAGCTGGTAGAATTTATTGCTAAGCAGGAAATAAGGCATTTGCAACTTCAATTCTACAGGAAATGGAAACGTGAGCAGGAACATAGCACTGAATCTGACCAAGGAGGAATACTTTAGAATACGAGAACAGATCAAGTCTGGTATCGACGATACGGACAGCTCCAATGGGGCTGTCCGTATTTTATTGCGCTGGGAAGCTGAATTTAGAAGTAAGCTTTCATCTGAAACCCAAGTGTCCAACACAATCAAAAAAAGATTGCCCTACCTGGAGAAAGTGGGTTATATAATCCACCTGCGCAACTCTGGTATGTCTGCTGGCAAGATAGCAAAACGCATGAATCAGCTGAGAACCAAGTCCTCTACCAATCGCAACTGGACGGCTTCGGCAGTCAAGACTGCCCTCAGGACATACACGGAAGCTCAACTACCAGACGACTACTCGGCTGAAGTTTGGGAAAAGGATGCCGAGGACAGAGCGCGTCAATTTACTGCGAGAGAGATCGAACGTCTTAAAAAAACAATTACGGCTAAAATTGGACTTGACGGATGAATATGGTTTATGCATATTTATAATGTTCTTTGACTAAGACGACTTCTACTTGATTCTTGCGAGCCCTTAAGGGGGCTCGCTAAATACAACTACTACAACTACTACAGCTAGTTGGGAAAGGAAGGTTCTATGGATATCTTTGATCCAGATAAGATAACTATCTCTGAAGCTGCAAAGCTTCTACACAAAACGCCACAGTCGATCCGTAACTGGGTCAACAAAGGCTTGGAAGCCAGAAAGATTGGCAAGACTTGGATGACTACCAAATCAGCTCTTGAAGATTACATCAACAAGAATGAGGTGTCATCGAATGAGTAAGCACTTAGCAGCAATTTCAAACTACGAAATGGAAGAGTATGACAAAGCTAAGCTTCGTGCACTTGTTCTCGGTTACTTCTATCGATATGCTGCCGACACATGGTACGCAGTTGACGTAGAGCGTAACTTTGAAATTGAACTGAAAGTAAAACCCTATGTATTCGTTGGTAAGATAGATACGCTGATCACGGACGATAATCATGGTCTTGTTATGTTGGAACATAAGACGACCGTGCATGATCTGGGAGATCTGAATAAGCCATATTTCAAGAAGCTGGCTTATGACTTACAGCTGTCTGCCTACCACATGGCTCAACTCTTCATGGAGGAAGAGTTAGAGCAAACTATATACGATGTTGTTCACAAGCCAAGGATTCGTCCAAGGAAGCTGAAGAAAGCGGATATAGAGCAGCTACAGGCTGGTCACTATTGCGACCTTATGTTGAAAATTCCTATACCAGCAGTAGATGTTGGCGATGTGGAAACACCTGAGCTGTTTGAGACACGTTTGTTCTCGGAGATACTTGCTGACCCAGATAAATACTATCTTCGTCACGGGAATCTTCGTCGCACCACTGCTCAATGTGAGCAAACCTACTTGACGTTAAACACAATCGCTGATCACATCAGGGATGCCCGTTTGAACGGTAGCTGGTACCAGAACAGCAGTGCGTGCTCAAAGTTCAATACGCCATGTGAATACATTAACATTTGCTGCGGTACATCCAGGCCTGATGACGGATCTTGGAGGGAACGAAAAGGTTCTGACCTGTCTGGTGAATTTAACTTAAGTACATCCGGCATACACACCTTCATGGAGTGTCGTCGAAAGTACTACTACCGATACGTCGAACGTATCGAAAGAGATCGTGAAGAGCAACCGTTAGCTCTCACCTTTGGCTCTGCATTTCATGAGTGCCTAGAGTCATTTTGGAACTCCACTAAAAAGGAAGAAGTTCATGAACAAAGTATCAGCTAATGCTATTGGAAGCATTCTGACCAAGGTAAAGGCTAAAGCCGAAAAGCTACCTTACCGAATCGTTATTTACGGTCGTGAAGGCGTGGGGAAGACATCTTTCCCTGCTGAAATGTCCAATCCCTTGTACCTAATGAGCCGCAACGAGACAGGTCTTGAGACCCTTATCTCAAGTGGGCAACTAGGTGAAACCAGCCATCTCCCCGCATTCGACACATGGTCGGAGTTCATGGGGGCTCTGGATGAACTGGTAGCAGCAGAGCATGATTTCAAGACAGTTGTTATTGATTGCCTTAATGGCTTTGAAGAGCTGTGTCTGGAACATGTGTTGCAAACACAGTTCAATGGTGACCATGCCAGCTTCATGGCATACCACCGTGGATACGCCGCCTGTGCGAACGTATTCAAGGAACTAACGATTAAACTTGATCGATTGCGTATCGAAAAGGGGATGACCATCGTGTGTCTCGCACACAGTCGTCTGGCTAAAGAACGCAACCCTCTTGGCGAAGACTACCAGTCTTACAAGATCGATCTTCACAAGGACAACAGTGATGTCATCCGACAGTGGGCTGACGCAGTGCTGTTTTTCAATTTCTTCACCACTGTCGATTCAAGCGGTAAGGCAAAGGGAGGCAAGAAGCGTGTCGCCTACTGCGAACCTGAAGCTGGGTTTGAGGCCAAGAACAGAATGGGCCTGCCAGCATCTTTCGATTTGGGTTCCTCATCGTCTGAGGGATTCCGTAATTTTGTAAAACTATTTTCAAAGGAAGCGTAGTACATGTTACTAGGTAAATACGAATGTGAGATTGCGGGCCACCGACTCACAGTTTCCAGCAATGGGAATCATCAGGTGGAATTTGACCTCAACGTGCTCTTCAAACTGAATGCCGATGGCACCAGAGAAGCCGTTGAAGGTGGCGTAAGACGGAAGAAGTGGATGACGCTTACCGACAAAACGATTGACCGTTTTGCCGAGGATCTGGCCTTCATAGGCTTCACAGGAAGCCCTGGACAGCTAGACCCTTCACATGCTAATCATGTGAGCTTGATTGGAAAAATTTCTCCTTGGTTTTCCAGCAAGTCGCACTACAACGGCAATGATCGTGAAGAGTGGAATGTGGATCGACCACGGGCAGCGCAAGCTCCCAAGCCAATCGATCAGCATACTCTGATGGAAGCGGATGCCCTCTGGGGGGACAAGTTCAAGACCTCCCAGACTTCTTATGGTGGATCGCAGGGAACAGCCCCTCCGTCTGATACCGGCGAAGCACCATTCTAGGTCTTTCCGTCTTACCGATAGCACTGGGAGTTAGCGCTCCCAGTGCTTTTTTTTGCAAGGAGAAAATATGTTATCTGAATTAGACAAAGCAATCGTCGTTAACACCTTCAGGGGAAGAGAGGATATCTGTGCCCATGACTTCAGGCCGATGGATAAGGAAATTACGATTGAAGATTATCGAACTTTACACCTTACTGGGAATACTTGTGTTGGTTTCTATGTTATGCGGAAGGACAACACAGTACATTGCAGCTGCGTTGATTTTGACAACCATGATGACGACCCCAATCCTCAATGGCGTGAGGATGCTCAGGCGGTCTTCAACTTCTTAGAGCAGGAAGGATACACGCCGACAGCCGAAGTGTCGTCTAGCGGCTCAGGAGCCCACATATGGCTATTCTTTGAGGACCCTATACCAGCATGGCTTATTAGGAAGTTCTGGAAGGGGGTTGCCGAAAAGGTAGGTCAGAAGTTCAAGGAGATCTACCCTAGACAGGATAAGCTGTCTGGTAAGGGGCTGGGGAACCTAGTTCGACTACCGTACTGGAACAAGAGTAAGTTCGTAGATGTCAATGAGTCGTGGGAAGAGCTTGAACGATTCACACCAACATGGACTTACCGGAGTGAGATAGAAGCTTCCTGTGTCCGGTTCGGCACCTCGCTGGTGCCGCCCTCTGAGGATGAATACGGCCTTCCAGGTGAGATCGCAAGCATGATCAAGAACCAGGAGAGTCGTTTGTACAGGAAATGGCACAGGATGTTTGATGACTCGTTTGACGGGGACAGATCAACCAGTGCCAGTGTATTCTACATAGCATGCGAGCTGGTCTACCAGCGAGTGCACACCGATGTCATCAAGAGCACCTTGAGGCACTGGTGCGAGAAAGAGGGGTACGAAAAAGGTGGCAATGATGTTTGGCTTAGTACTGTTATTAACAATGCTTACGATAGTGTACGTAATCGACTCAGTAGCGAAAGCGAACAATCGTCAGAGACCGTGGTAGATTGTGCCAACGTATTCCTTAAAAGCGTTGGGGCTAACCATTACTTCGGCAGCGGTATCGCTGCCGTTGACTACTCTATTGATGGAGTGGGGCCAGGGGAAGTGGCGATCATTGCAGCTCGCCCTGGACATGGTAAGTCAGCACTAGCCTTACAGTGGCTTATCTATCAGGCCCAAAACAACGTGAATTGCTTAATGCTTAACGCTGAAATGTCAGCAAGAGAGATCGGCAGGAGAGTTGTCATGAATGGCTTTCCTGAAGATGAACAATACTGGGAGGAAAACAAGAATGAGATCATGGCGAAGATTGAGGATTACTGGAAAGATAAGGGGAAGCTTTTCTACAGACCAGTTGGAAGCATTGAAGATGTTGAGACTAATATCAAGTCCTACGTCGAAAACAATGGTGTCCAGTTGGTTGCTGTCGACTATCTCCAACTTCTACGATCATCAACCTCAAGCGGAAGATATGAAACTGTTACAGAAATTTCTCAACGGATCAAAGGCTGTGCCCGAGATTACAACATCGGAATTCTGGCACTTTGCCAAGTTTCCCGAGAGGTGGAGAAGAGGGATAATGTAGAATTTCAAGGGTCAGACCTAAGGGAATCAGGACAGTTAGAGCAGGATGCCGACCTAATACTGTTCGGTTGGAATTATGGTAAAGACAATAATTCCGACAACCCACGCAGGTACGATGTGCACATTGCCAAAAGACGTAACGGGCCCATCAAGAAGCAGAAGCTTCACCTGCGATTTGAATCTTCGGAACAACGGTTTTATTAATGAAAACTGGATCTTACGTAAGAGCTGCCCTGAAAGAATGGTATCTCAAAGTAGATATCGATGACCCGTTAGAAAACTGGGCCATTGAATACCTCAGATGGGAGATCCCTGAAGCTATTGAGATCATGGACGAACGGATTCGTCGGGTCTCAGCTCAGATCAGGCAGTCTTGGACTGAGGAAGAAGCCTGTAGGCGTTATGTCGGCAGGACCGATTACGAGGCAGCTGTCCCCGTAATAAAAACACTTTTTGAAAGCTCAGCTATGAGCGCGGAGGAAATCTATGACCAATAGCAGAAGGAAGGGAGCCAGGGGCGAATTAGCTGCTGCTAAGGAACTCACCAGGCTCTTTGGATGTGAAGCCAGGAGATCACAGCAATATTGTGGCGTTGCTGGCGATGCGGATCTAATCACCAACATGCCTGGGTTGCATTTTGAGATAAAGACTGTGGAGCGTTTACAGCTCCACAAAGCTTTGGAGCAAGCCGAAAGCGACAAGAATTACCATGATCGACAGATTGTGATCTACAAAAAGAACCACAAGAAGTTTGTGGCAATCATGTACTTAGACGATTTAGGAGATATCAGTGAGCGAATCACAGAATTCAGTAAACGAAACCCTATTCAAGACGGGCAGGCCGACTAAGCCAGTTCATTATGCCTACGAAATTGAACCGTGGGATGTCATACGAGACTGGAATCTAGACTTCTGGGAAGGCAATGCAATCAAATACATTTGCCGAGCTGGGGGTAAAGATGGTAATTCCAGAGCTCAGGACATCAGGAAAGCAATAGAAAACCTCAAAGAGGTTTACCAACAATGTCTGGAGGACGAAGTAAATGGATGATTGTAATACTTGTGCTGGAACAGGAGAAGGGCTGTACGGGCCGATAGGCTCTAGTACATGCCTCTCTTGCGGTGGAAGTGGGACTCGTACTAGCGACGATGCTATACAGCAATACGAGGACCACCAGGAAATGCTGCTTAATTATATGAGGGATGAAGGTTATGGATCGGAGAGATAAGATGTCCGAAATGGACGAAGAGATCATTTGCGCTGACGGCTTTGATGATTGCATCATAGGTGTTGCCGAGGGGGCCAGCATTCAAATGCTGGCCGTTTACGACACTGACAAGGTGATCGAAAAGCTGGCAGAATCCATGAGCGAACAAGAGGCTCGTGAGTATTTTAATTTCAATATCATAGCTGCTTACGTAGGTGAGCGAACACCAATATTTGTAACGAGGTTATTCGACGATGAACAATCGGAAGAAGTTTCTGACTCACCTGAGGGAGAGTCGTAAAGCCGTGTGGAAAGTAGCTGAGGCCCTGTTTGATCAGGGCTTCAGTCCAACGGTTAACTGCTCTGGGGAGATGCCTGAGGGCGGGAACAGGAATGATTATGTGGATGATGGCGACCTGCACATCAACCTTAAGATCGAAGTGAAGCACCGCAAGAAGCTCACCTGGACTTCCAGGGACGACTTCCCCTACCCTGATCTATTCGTATGCGCCAAGAGAAGCTTCGACTTCTCATTCCCCAAGCCTTACGCCTACGTCAATCTCAATGATTCGATGTCGCATGTCGCCATCATTTATTCATCAACCAGGCCCCATTGGGAAGAATTCAACATGCCGGACAAGCGTTACGGGCATGGATACGTACAGAAATCGTACCGAGTAGGCACTGAACACGTGGTGTTTAAGCCTATTTCCGACGACTTTCTTGATCTTTAACCCAGTTGTAGAGCTGCTCAATCTCCTCTACAGTGGCGTTGTTCTTCAGAGAATTGGCCCTGTTGCTTATGACATTGACGTTGTCGGGAGTGTACCCCTTGCTGGGATCAAACCTATCTACAGATGGCACGTTATCACTGCTTGAGCTGTCCAGTGGTATTCCAAGTACAGGACAGTTTTCCGGTATCATCAGATCTTCGGGCTTAATGTCGAAGTAAATATTGAAACGCTTGCACCTACTTCTGATCTTGGCGCACATCCTCTTCTCGGGGTTATTCCTAACCCATTCAGCTTTTGAAGACTCTCGCAATACATTGTTGCGAGTCTCCCTGATTTTACTACTGGCCCAACCTGCGAACTCTGGCTTATTAGCAAGTTCCTTGGTCCCTATTTTCCCGTACTTCTCCAACGCCTCTCGCATGACCTGCGCAAGAGACTTACTCATTTCTTCTTAGTCCACCAGAACAGTATGTGTTTGACCATCCCAACCATACCAGTCTCCTGGTATCCGGCATCCTCCAAGACACTCTTCAGTAGGCAAGCTACTTCAGTGCTGCTGGTGCGGATCATGGCTCTTTTACGGGTCTTCGGTATGATGTATCTAATTCTCATGCTTTCATCAGAGACAGTACGACCGTCACTAAAGCCCCCAGGGCTGCACCTAACGCAGTCTTGAGTGCCCAGCTGGTCGTTTGACTCTGCTCCTTAACTTCATGTTCTACGTGATAGAGCCGAGCTTCAAGGCTCGGCTTGCCGTTCCCCTGGAACAGACGGTTCAATGGCTGTAGTTCAGTCTGGATAGTCTGCTGCAAATTATCTACACGACTCTCTAACTTAACTAAATCACGGCTGACTTTTTGCAGCTCTTTGACTACCTCTTCAGACATCTCTACTCTCGTTTCTTATCTGGATTAACGCTGGAGATGCTGTCAGCAACAATAAGTCCAGTCACTGTAATGACTAGATTGCTAACGGCCTCTTCAGTAATCCCATACTGTTCCAGGTTAAAAAAGTTCCAAGCTGCCATAAACAAAATCGTAAGCAAGCCAGAAACTACTCTCTTGGACTTCAATGACTGCAAGAAATCCAACATTACTGCTTTTATGTTTTCCATATCAACCTCCAAATATTCCTGTTTTGAATGCGGCAAAACCGCCCATTACCAAACCTATTAGTATCACAAGCCACTTCAGACGGGTTCCTTTAGCCTTGATCAGCTCTGTTTTCTGGGCTGTCTTATCAAGCTTATAGTCCCTTTTGCCATCCTTACGCTCCCCACGAGCAACGTATTTAGGCTCATAACCATGAGCTATAGCTTCTGTGGTATCTTCTGAATTGCTGTAATACCCCCACTTATCAAGCTTCTTAGCTCTCCTATTTTTGCTCATCGGTATACTCACTTAAGATTTCAGACTTAACTTCTCTTTCCTCTGGGGAAGTGGCAGAGTCTAACATCCCTTCAATCGTCTTATCGCTAAAGACTGGTTTCCTATCGGATCTGTTAATAAATGCCTGGATATCGTCCTTAGGGACATTCCAGGTTCTAAGTGTACCCTGGATATCGTCCAGGCTTAATCCAAGCTTCCTAGCGGCATAAACCACACGCCCCATTTCATCATACAGCATGGCGTTATCATTACGAAACTTCATCATTTTCCTGCGGAAAGTATCAGAATTCTCACTAAACCCAGACCGCCTTAAATCGTCTTTGATAACCTTTAGTTTAGACCTAAATTCAGAAGCTTTAAGAGTTAATTTTCTTTGAGCGTCGATACTTGTCATCTCCACTCCGGCAATCCACCGCATTGAAGCCCCTAGCATACTACGCTTAACACCCGTCCTGGTTTCTTCCCCCTTCATTGCTTCCATAAACCGCTGTGATTCCGTAACGAATCCAGGAACAAGAGGACCTCTTGCTCCTGATCTAAGCCCCAGAGTTATATGGTCAAGTGAATTCTTCATCTTATGAAAAGTACTATCAAGAGAGTCGTAAACCTTTTTGGAGTATTTAGGTTGACCTCCCCTTCCAAAAAATGGGATCACATCTACGAGCTTGCTTAAATATACGTCTTCATCCAAGTAAGGATCTAAGCCTTCAAAAACAGCAGCCATTAAACCGTCACCTATGCCGTGTCTTTTGGTGTGTCGATAACCAGCTGAAACAATGTCCCCAAAAACCAGGTGAGGCATCACCATGGAAAGATCAATAAACTCTGGTCCTTCATCGCCCCACTTAAGAACAACCATGGTGTGGTCTTTTTGCCACTCTGGAAGCAGTTCTAAGTAAGCTTCTACCTCTTCTTCGTCGTCGAACATCATCATTGGAAGTAAGGATCGCAGGATGACCGACATTCCTATGTCAGCTGCCAATCCAGAAGCTAATCTAGTTAAACCTCGTTTCTTCCTGACTGGGTTATCACTCTTCAATTCCTTAGCGATAGTAAGATACTTACCTATCGTCGCTCTATAAAAACTAGATTGCCAGGAAGCAAAAGAACCGACAAATGGGGTACTACCAAGTGCTTTCGGAAGCCTACCTATTCGGCTGTAAGTTGTAGTCATCTCCAAGACGTTATTTATTGCCGTTTCCTGTATGCCTAGCATTTCAGCTCTTATTTGAGAGTCGCTCTTATTCTCCCCTAACTTGCGAGCTCTTATCTCATGCTCCCTTTCCTTCAGATACCCCATAATCTTCACCATGTCATCGGGCATTCGATACAGAGCCTTCAGGGAGTTCATTACCTTATTGTCAGTTATTGAGGTGAACAGTCGGTCTGAGTACCTACCTGCGGCTTTAGCAATGGCTTTTCCAGACATATTTTCAGCCTTCTTCCTTTGCCTCCCCTTAAATCCTTGGTCCCACTTGCTTGCCGAAAGCTCCTGCATTTCCTTTTCATTTATCTTCCACTGGTCATTTGAAAGAACACCTTCTCTAAGGAGCATGTCCCCTAGCTCATAAAGATCTTTATTGTTCTCGTCAAACTCATCAAAGAATGACCTTTTGAATTCAGCCCAGTTCTTACCGATACCTCCCTTGGCTCCACGCTTCTTCCAGTCAACAGCCCTAACCGCCAACCCAAGTAAGTGCACCGGAGCCGCCGTAAGCAGCTGAATCTTACTTGAGTGTTGCCTTTTGGTTTGATGCAGTGAGATAATGTAAGCTTTTCTGAGACTGTCATAACTAAACCAGCCATTAACCAATGCATGATAAGTAGCATCTAGCGGGTTCCTGGATTGTGCCCTTGGATTAGCCACAGTCAACATAGTCTTCGTAGTCTGACTTGCCTGAGATAGCAGAGCCAATCCCACATCGAATGGATTACCCCGAGACTTCCAGTGGCCGACTACGGTTTTGTTGAATGCATTCTGGATTGCTTCGTACAACTCTTCAGTGAAGAAGTAACCTGATTCGGATAGAACACCCCACTTGTCACCGCTAAACGAGAACTGGTGGGTTTCACTGCTGTTCTCACTTATCTGATCACTAAATACAGAGTCCAGGAGAATCTCATTCTGGAATATTGCTGTCGATATCAAAGATCCCATTTTGTTTACGGTAATGGCGTATCCGGTTTCTGGGTCCCTGATCTCTCCGTATAGCTCCCTGAATACTTCATCAAGTTCCTTACGCTGCATAAGAATGCCACGATCAAGCATGCTATTGTCTTCGCTTTCGACCACACCCTTCTTGGTGTGGTCGTTAATAATGCGTTGAACAATGTCCCTGGCTTCAGTTATATCTCTCTTAGTAGCGTTGAAATCAGACTCCCAGACCTTCCTTCCAGCAGGACTGTTAGCCCACCTGTTCTTCCATTGTGCAGCTAAGAACTTAAGTGCTAACTTAGTATCGCCACCAAAATTACTGACCACGTTGGCATGCTGGCCAGCAGCAAGCTCCTTACGGACTTGAGCTCTGTATGCTCGGTAATCTTTAGAGATTTGGGTATTCGGGTTCCCGATTACATCTCTAATTGCTTTATTCTTAGCAGCTTCCTCCATGGACTTGTTGTCTTCTTCAAGAACAACCTCAGCTGCTCTCTCCATTAGCTCACGCCCACGCTCCGAGTAGCGGATCATGTCCACATAATCCTGGCTGTTGAATAAAGCATAAGCCCTGGTTACATAGACATTGATGTTCCGGTCGATTTCCAGCTTCATCTCTTCGTCGATGCCAGGAACATATTGGAGCAGGAGCTTAGACAATTCGTCGATGTGATTACGAGCGTCATCCAATCTTTTCATGTATTCTTGGAATAGTTCTTCTACCTTCTGCAATTCTTTAGGGTCTTTGATTTCTTTAGCCAATTTCTTCGCTAAATCATCTCGGGCAAATGGGTCGGTGAGAGCCTCAAACAATGCTTCTTTGATTGCGGGAGGTAGCTTATCAACACCTATTTTGCTCCTGATAGAACGCATGGCATTAAAGTTACGCTGCATGCGGTCATCGACTTGCTGTAAGAATCCTTCCTTCTGTTCAGTTAGTCTAGTTAACCTGTTTCTCTGAACAGGATCATCAATGTTGTGAGATCGAATTGCAGTATTGAATAAATGCCTTATACCTTTACCCCACTGAATCGGTCGGCCTATGAAATTATCAGCCCACTGAATAGACTTTATCTTCTCCTTGGAGTTCCTAATAAGTCCTTGGGCTTTCGCTCTTTGCCGTTCACCCCTGGCGTTCTTAACTTCTTCAGAAGCTTGTCCAATAATGTCGTAGAAGTTTCTACTGTGCCTAGAGGGTACTGTGCGAAGTCGGGTTAAATAACTCTGTTCCCGTGATTTCTTCTCACTAGCAAGCTTACCGGAGAACCATTGGTCAATGATGTAGTCCAGGTTCATTTCACGGTGGCCGCTGTTAACCAGGACCCTGTTCCACATTAAGCCTAGTCGACGGACAAGGTTCCTGAATTTCCTGAGGATACCAGACTTGCTTCGCTGTCTGGTCTCCTGGTTGAATGCGTCTGTGAGTACGTCAGCTGTCGCTTCAACAATCATATCCCAGCGTTCATTACCCGTCATTCGGCCCTGTTCAATGGCCGTTTGGAGTATGAAATCTTGCATCTTTTCATCAAAGCGACCGCCCATCTGAAGCATATGGGAAATTTCGTGGATAAGAGTCTTCCTTCCACCAGGAGAAACATCCATACCTAGATCGGAGATCAGGATAACCTGATCTCCACCAGCTAATCGCATGTTAAGGAACATACCACCAGTAGCAGATACACCAGTATCTTCCCTGGCCTGATCGTACTCTTCCATACGACCATAACCTTCTACATCCCCTGTCTTGTAAGGTATGAACTTGACATGCTTAATCCAAACCGTCTCACCTCCAAGTTCATATTCAAAAGCACCAAGGGCTTCACTGAAACCGATGTACTTAAGACCTGGAATATAGTCCTCAGCTGCACGTGGATCAATGTCCTTGTCAGTACCTGGAAGATTAGTCCACTCTAGGTGTGTGAACTGCTCACCCTCCTGCTGGGATTCTTCGGTTTCATACTGAGATAGGTCTATGGCATTCCCATCTTCATCGATGATCTGCATGCCTTGAGATTCTAACGAGAACAAGCTTTGCTGGGTCATAGGACCATCGTCGATATCTTCATCTATCTCGGACTCCATCTCTCCTTGGCCATGCCTTGCGGCTCTCTCGCGCAGTACCTCGTCCCAAGGCTTAACTTCCATGCCCTTAGATTCAGCCTTTGCTATGACTGCGTCTGTCACACTGTTGTACAAATCTGGATTATCTTGCAAAGCACCAGAGTTAAACCATTCTTCATCCATGTCTCTGGAATCTAGTTCGTCCAAGAACATTTCATAAAATGGACCCTCAATATCCGTTACGGTAATTCTCCTCTGATGAAGATCCTGCTCTTTTTTCTTCTGAGCATTCACTTTTCTGATCTGATGCTTTTTAAGCTTCCTATTTTTAAGCTTTTTACGCTTTTCAGGTGGCTTATCTGCCTCAACTTCAAAATCTTCAGGAATATCAGGAGTATCAGGAGTAGGTTCCTCTACATTGGTGACTTCAGATTCAACAGCGTCAATCTCCGCTTCTGCCTCTTGTCCAGGATTCGCTTTTTCTTTTTCCAGTGCCTCTTTAATGTCAGCAATGTCGCTACTAAAAACCTTGTGCTCAATCTCAAGCCTGTCAAACTTTTGATTCCTATTGAAAGTAAGAGCCATTGGAAGAGCGTTTTTCATGTTGTCAAGACCACGGACAGCATCGTCACGATATTGGATCATGGTATGTGAATACCTGTAAGCCTCTTCAATGCCCTCTTCAATCCGTTTTTTCCATGAGTCTGGTACCTTCTTCCAAAAATCAATTAAATTCTCTACGGTTACAGTAGAAACATCAACAGACACTGAACTGTCACTACGTCCGACATACTCACCCCATAGAACTGACAGCTCGTTCCCAGCACTAGCGTAAACATTGGCCCAGCCTAAGATTTTGTGTGACCCAATCCCCCTATGCTCATACAAACGAGTTTCTTGTGGTACGCCATGAACATTTTTGACAATACCCAAAGCATAATTATTATCATTCTGAGGATTAACGAAAACTCCTCCTTCAGAAAATGGAACATCAAGCTCAAGAACGGCAGGAGCAGTAACATAGACATTTCTATGCATCTTGTCACCGACAGTAATAGTTCCATCCTTAAAAGATCCTGTCCTTGTCCTGAGATACAGAATATCCCCGTACTCGTAGTAGTTCTTGGGGTCCCTGTAGCGGTCATCTTGCTCAAAAGCAAGCTTAAGAAGATCATGGTTCTCAGGGTTATTGAACTCTACCTGGTAAGCATCAACCTCATCCTGGTCTACTGGCTCAGCTTCTTCCTGGGGAGATTCAAAATCTTGTTCAACGCTAAAGTCGTAACGCTCTTTATACGAACCATGATACAAGTCGATTACTGTTGAGATTAAGGCATCCTCTTTTTCTGGGAACGTCCTCAAATACTCTTCTGTACTTAAGCCAATCTCCATTGCCCATGATTCAAGAAGGTCATTAAAGCCAATATCAAACATGTCTTTAATGTCATCTTCGTTTTCCGCAATCTCTTCATTTTTAATTTGCTCAAGAATTAAATCATCCATCATTGCGGTGATTTGATCCATTTCAATATCGTTGAACTTCCTTGAATGCTCTTCTGGAGTTAAAGCTCCGACATTGTTTACTTGGGATTGAGACTCTCCTAATTCAGAGGCGTAATAAGCCTTGACCTCATCTGATATGTATTCCGAATACCCTTCTTCATGAAGTCGCTGGACAATCTTAAGGTGTATCTTTTCAAAGTTCTTTTCAGACAATGGATTACCATCATCGTCATGCATGAATTTATCGCTGTCGATATCATTCAAAAACTCTTTTGTTGCTGCCCACCAGTCAGATGGCAGGTTGTAACCTGCCAGGGTTGCACTGCCGATATAGTTATCTTCGTCCGAAGCACCCTTCTTTAAGCCAGTGTTAACGGTGAACCAGAATGCGTCGTCTCCGTGACGACCGTACATTGTTTTATCAACGACAAGATGCCTACCATCTTTCAATGTCACAACGGCCTGACCGCCATCAGTAGATGCTGATATAGTGCTGTTAAGAACATCATCACGCCCGTCAATTACATTGGAAGCAATGAGTTGAGATATACCTAGCTCAACGCCGACTTCCATGTCAGCTCTTCTCTCATCCCCAGTTTTTTTAGACCATTCGTCAGCAACCAAAGTAGGAGATACGTCAGGGTCTTTCGGAATATTGTTCTCGCCATCATTGTTGCTATCACCCTTGTCGATGATTGTGAGATTGGCCATAGGCCGCATGATCAGCTTGTTTATGTATCGGCGTGGGGTATGGGCATGGGTGGCGGCGGCATGGGCATCGAATGCTTTTTGACTTTGAATCTTTCCAAGGGCTTTAGCGGCGAAGAACTTCAATCGCCCCGTTTTCTCTTCCTGGCTCCAGGTGAACATGCTCTTATGCTGACGCATGAAGTGACTGCCTTCCTTCAGCATGTCATTCATTTCCTTTAGGAAGTCAGGCTTGTAATGGTAGTTTTGCCTCTCGTTTTCTCTCCAGTGTCTCCATATAAGTGACTTAGCTGAAGCCCAGCCACTGCGTACAAGATCTCCCTGGGGCTGGTCTTTGTAATAAACCTGCCAGTTAAACCTTACGTCACTGTCAGGAACAGCTATGCGGACCAGGCGATAGTCTTTGAATTCACGACCACCCAGATACTCTTCATCATTCTTCAGTGTTATGTAAACATCCTCCCATGATTGAGGCTCATCATGATCTTCATACTCTCTTTGGTAGTAATTGTCATGAAGATACTGGATCAAAGCTAACTTGATCCCGTCATCGTTGGTGTTGTTTGCTACCCAAGAATCAATGTGGTGACGAATTTCCTTAGGCATCTTCCCGCGCAACTGCATATACTTTTTGCGTACTGCCCTGTTCTTAACACCAGCTCTACCGCCTCTAAATTGAGGAGTTACAGTGCTAGATGCACCCACGAAAGTAAGGCCCATCCTCTCGTAAATAACATTAGCTGATGACTGAACTGCCTTAGCAAAAGACTGCATGTTGCTATCCATCAACTCAAGATCAATAGGTTTACTCTGACCTCGTTCATAAACCCTAACGGCAGCATCGCCTTCCATCTTGCCAGTCGGCAAGTATCCATGATAGACATCAAACGTCCTTATCGGAGCATTGGGGTCGCTAAGATCAATGGCATGGTACGTTTTAACCCTGGTAGGGGACCTGAGTTCAATGTCGTGATCCAGGTCATATCCGTCTTCTAAGTGATGTACATTAACCCTTTCACCGTTAACTATGATCCCTATTTCAGGGCGAACTCTACCACCTTTTAGACCCTTACCTTCAAAATGCTTAGGGTGGTTAGGTGGAACGTAGTCTGGATCGTCTTTCAACCTCCAATTAGGTGAGTATTCATCCCTAAGAACAAATGGATCTGGAGTAATCCTGTCGAAAAGCTTCTCCATCCTATTAGCGAACTTGTAGTCTTTCTTCTCTTGGGCGGTTCTTTTTTTGCCCTTTTCTCTAAGCTCTTTAATTTTCTCAAATGTCAATCCACGAGATTCAAGCTCTTCGCTAATAGCATCTTTGTAAGAATCAAGAATATTACCTAACTGCTGTAACTGGGCAGTATCTAAGTCTAGAATGTTTCTCCCAGGGAATTCTTGTTCAATAATAGATTCCCAGTTTTTACCTTCTAAGGAAGTAATGATCTTTAATCGCTGTTCCCTACCAGTCAGAAAATCAGGTTCCTCAGGAGCAGGCTTAGGGGCCTGCTCTATTACTTCTGCATCAAGGTTTATTCCATTACCGGTAACCGCTTGATACATCACTTCAGCAAGCATGTTGTCAGTGACAACTTCACCAGAATTAACTCGCTGTCTGTAGCCGAGAACAGCACGTTGAACCTGTTCTGGTGTAAGCTTCAGGTATTTAAGCATCTGCGCAGACCAGGCATCAGGGTCCTCAAGTATGCCGTCTTTGATAAGACGCTTGAAGTTCTCACCCATTCTCCTGGCTCTCTTCATTTCGCCAGGTGTTGAGTCCCACTCATCACGGTATTTCGGGAGGTACTTCTCACCCTTCTCAAGCTTACTTACAAAATCGGTTAAATGTTCCTGTGCCCACAAAACATCATCAGGATCTGCACCCCTGCGTGCAGTGTACATGTATTCATACAACTCATCTTCCTGGGCAGCAGTTAAGTACCTAGCCTCTGGAGAATCTAAGTGAGCTTGTACCCTGTCGATTACTCTCTCTATCCACGCTTCGGATATAGGGTAACGCTTTACAGGAGCTGGGGTGACATCAGGAACTGCACTGTCAGGATTGAACTGAGCATCCAACCAATCAGGTACCTGCTCACCGGTAAACTTCTTCCTTAGGTACATTCTCTGAAGCTCATTGCTAAGGAAATCAGGGATCTCTTCACCCTTAGCTTGCTTGATTTTGATGTAGTTTTCCCATGGCATAGTACCGATGTCTTCTGATATCTGAAGGACAATTGGCTCACCTGACTTATCAAGTCTTATCGTCCTAAACTGAGAGTCTAAAGGACGTTCGGCAATACGGTTTAGCTGATCAAATAGCGTCTTAATGTCAGCGTCTATGTTAATGCGTTCTTCAGATGTTTTAGCAAGCTTCATCCTCTCTTCAAGGTCAATAAGAGTACCTGCAACATCATCCAATAGCCCTTCTCTTTTTAGCTGAGCCATAGACAGGACTTGCATCTTAATGTCTTTTAACGCCTCGTTACGGGCGTGCTGGTTCATCCCGTCAGAAAGCATTTCCAGGAACGTGTTGCGTTGGTCCTGGCTGTTTATACCCAGCTTCTCAAGGTTGGTGGGAACAAGGAATTTCTTTTGGGTAGCAACTAACCTCTGAGATGTTTGCCCTAAAAGACGGTTGATAATGCCTTCACGGGACATTGTCGATATCATTCCGTCAGAACCACCATTAGCCAGAACCCAACCTCTGAAGTTCTGGTCGTCCATTGTCATCAACTGGTGGGGAGGCATAAACTCCCCACCACCCTGATAATTAATGACTGATTCAACGCCCAATTTCCGAAGGTAATCATCGGACCACTGCTGAACCATCCCAGTACCCATGGCTTCCATGAGCTCAGATAGCAGTTGAGCTTCCGGTGTTTCCATGTTGAGAGAGCCATCGTCGTTAAACGCATTCCTGGCAAGAAGGAACTTATTAAACTGCGACCTGGTAGGCTCTCCTTCTAGAAGCTGTAAAAACTCATTAACAAGAGTTCCGTCCCTATCGACATGCTTCATAAACACATCGACAACAGGCTGCATTTTCTCTCTGAATTGCTCTGCCTGCTTTTCCTTCAACTCTAAATTAACAAGCCTCTCCCCAAAAGCTTTATATATGGAAGGGTTTCTTTCAGAGTCTAACAATCGCTTGCGGAACGCTCTGCGTGCTGTAGGTGTATCAAGAAGCCTGGAGATAGGCAGATTGAATGTCTTGGTAGTACCATCTGGCATCAACACATCAAAGTCTGACATTGTCACACCAGCCATACCTGAATGCGTTGTAGACGGATTCTCCAACCAATCAAGAATAGATTCAACATCACCTAAATCTAAGTCGTATTCAGGGCTTATCTCTATCCCTTCTTGAGTTGCTAAATTGTATATATCCTCACGGCGATACGTGATACTAGCATTTTCAATTTCAGCCTGCGCAGCTGCTATTTCTTCCATAGCAACTTCTTGATCAATAATGTTATCGCCAGCTTGAGCAAGCTTCCTCTTGGCTTCTTTTAGATTTTCAGCAGCAATAGCTGCGTTGACATCTGTTTCATAATCCAAAATGCCCTGATCTCTTAAATCATCTAACTGCTGCTCACTAATACCCAACATTTCAGCAGCGTCTTCAGGAGCTATGTGTTCCTGGGACAGGAGTGTGTCTTCTAAATCCTGGATATATGAGTCTGCCCAAACTTCACCCACTTCAATTTCGGCAGCTCTTTTCTCCATGAATTCCCGCATGAGCTGCTTTTCGCCACGCCGTACTCCGACACGGCCTCTAATTCCCATGCCAGCCGAAAGAAACGACAAAGCACCTCCTGAACCGATGAGTTCCTTTACGAACTCATCGCCTACTTCCTTAGTTGTCTTATCGTATTCGACACCCTCTGCTAACCCAGCTAGATACTTTGTAGTTTCACCAATACCCCACTGAACCATTTCTTCAGCTGTTTGGACAGCAACAGCTCGTGGCATCTTCCTTCCAATATCAACAACATCATCCCAACGTCTTTTCAGATAACCCTTACGTGACTCGTGTAAGGCTTTCACTAATCCAGAGTGGGCTTCATCGGCTAACTTTGTTGTTTGCAAAAGTTGTTGACGCTCAACTAAAGCTATGACTATAGAGGCAGGCAAAGCTGTAAGAGCAGCTGTCGTAGGGTCCATACCCATTTCCATGAGCTCTTTTTGCATTGGCACGTATTCAGCAGCAGTCCAATAGCCAACGCTACCAATCTTACCCGCACTCTCAACACTCTTAAGCATGTTCTTGCGAGAGTTTATTGCAGCTATTTTTTGAGCTGTAGTTGCTCCTTTCTGTACGCCAGCTGCTAATGTCTTCCCTCTAATAACCTTGTTTAAGAAACCAGCTACCTTAGCAGTACCTGTACCAGCCGCTTGACCACCAACCATCATGCTTCCAATGTGGACCAAAGCAGGGGCTACGGTGTCATCAAGATTTTTGCCAACGTGGCCGATAACACTGGTCCCAGCGTCTTCCATCCCTTCTACTCGGGCACCGCCAAGAATGGCCTTAGCCATTTCTAAAGTTTCTTTTCCGTAATCTTCTTGGCCACTAGGTTTTTCGTGAGCCAAAGCGTCAGCAATTGTCAGTGGCAAAGCACCAAGTGTTGCAGTACCTTTTACAACCTCCTCTGCTGTAGCAACAGTCTTACTCTTGTAAGTCTTCTTTGCTTCCTGGACAACATCACTAAGAGCTCTCAAAAACCTTCGATGCTCGGTCTTCGGCATGGTACTTAGCAAAGCAGCTAAGTCTTCTTCTTCGATATGCCCTTCGGTATGATTAGAGATAAACATACCTTCGGTACCTACATTGGCACCTATCGTACTCTGCAACTGCTCTACCCAAGGCTGCACGTAGTGATTGGCGAGAGCATAGGCTCTCACCTCATTCCTGAAGTCAGTGAAGTCAATTTCCTGGTCAGGATACTGCTCCCGCATCTTGCGGAGCTCATTGGTAGCAAGCTTATCAAGTGCTTCATTTGTATAAAAAGCACCGTCCTTTTGCTTACCTGTTGCTGGATCTATACGTTCATCCCTAAGTTCAAAGCCAGCCGCTTTACTGTTGAACCAATGATCCCATGTTCCTTGGTAACCCCTACCAGGAGAAAGCTCATCCATATTCAGGGCGGCCATAGCCCCCTTTTCCCATGGATGTACATTACCTGCTTGATCATACACCATGATCCGAGGCTTTATGCTGTTCTCGCCACCCTCTAAAGCAATCTTCCTAGCAAAGTCTCTAGCTACTTTATGCTTATTTTGTTTAGTAATTCTGGGTCCGATTAGATCTGGATTGAATCCAGGAACAGACTCTCTAGATCGAATTATCTGCGCTGCGCGTTCCCATTGGGAAGCGTTATTGTATCCATCTGCCATTAGGAACTCTCAACTAAAAGGCGTTATTGGAAATTAAATTGTATTAAAACGGGGCGAACGAAACTCCTCCGCCGATTGGATCAGATTCTTTTTTACGTTGTTCATCCAAATGACGCTGCATCCTTGCTTCTTTAGCCGCTGCCTGCTCTTCAGGGGTTGCCGGAACAGGCTGGACGGGTTCTCCACCCGCTGTAAGCTTGCGGTTACCGTGTACCGCTTGTCTTAAAAATTTACGACGAACTTCATCACCAAATTGATTTTGATCTATCAGCCTAGTAACAAAGTCTATGTATTTCGCCTTGGGCATACTGGCGATTTCTTTTGCTGTAACGTCGCCTCCAGGTATTTGCTGAAAGAAAGCAGCTAGGTCACCTGGTTGTTGGCTTCGGACAGCTTCTGAAGCAAAAGCTCCCAACCCAGTAAAGGCTTGTTCGTAATCTCCTCCACCAACACCCTGTTCCATCGCCTGAAGAATATGTCCAGCGGCAGGAGCACCACCTTGCAAAATAGACTCTTCTTTATTTATACGGCCTTGATACGTCCTTGTTTGCGGTGATCCATCCACATCAATTTCAATCAGTTCACCAGGTTTTATACCTTGCTCTTCTGCTGCTTGATGCATTTGGTCCACACTAGGATTTCTAACGCCTGGAAGAAGACGTGTTGGAGTCTGTGAATCACCGGTCCTTACACCTGTCGCAACATCCCTTTCCTCCCTATACTGAGATCTTGTTTGACCACGCTTAGTACCCTTCGTTGGATCGAAACCACTGTTAGGAATAATGTTACCTTTTGCATCAATACCAGGTTGCCCAGGGTCCCAAGGCATTGCGTCAAAACCTTGGTCTACTGTATCTCTTCTTAATATCCCCGCAGCGTTTTCTTGCTGGCGTAGTTCACTTGCTCTATTTTGTGCGTCAAGAAGCTTTGTTTTAGAATCAATGCCAGCATTCTCTATCTGGGCATCTGAATCTAATATTTGCTGATTAAAACTACCGTCAGGATTCGGTGTGTTTAAGATGTTTTGACCATCAATATTTTCCACTCCTGCCAACCCCCTAGCCTTTTGCATTTCTAAAGGACTAGAGTAAAGAGTTCCATCGTCTTTCTGCAAGTCAAAAGATCTTACTTGCTCAAAGCTACCATCAGCTTTTTCTATGTTATTTATCCAGTACCCTGGATTCATTGGATCTGGACCGCTATACCCAGGTTGGAGGTGAGAACCATGGAAGAACTCAGGATTGCTCGCAGGAGTTGCCTGTAAAATTTCATTAATCTGACCATTAAATTCTCTAAGAGCTTCTTCTTGCTGAGTTTCAGAAAGCTCAGTACTGTTCTTGGTATCAACTATTTGCTGCCTAATAGAAACGACTTCAGCCCGTTTTTCAGGAAGAAGCATTCCAAAGGTTCTTTGTTGCAACCATTGCTTTTCGGCTTGCAAAGCCGACTTAGCTATAACATCATTTTCATGAGCCCACTGAGCTTCCATGCGGCTGATTGCAGCTTCATCACCGTACTTGGCTACGGCCATGGAATTATCAAAAGCACGTTGCTGATGCTGGATATCCCAGTCATTCTTTTTCTCAGCCTGCTCCATGGCAAACTGTTGCTGCTGTTCTATAGCCTGCTGTTGCCATTCATGTTGCTGTTGCGCATCTTGCTGGTCCCATCGATGACCTCTTTTTGCAGCTTTTTTAGCAAATTGATTCTGCTGCTGGGCGAAGTCCATTTGGAATTGCTGCTGTTGCTGTGCGGCAGCTTGTCTGTTCTGGTTCTCCATACTAAGACGTTGGAAGCTAGCATTTATATCACTGATATGCATAGCAGCTCTTTGCTGCCTATCAGCTTGCTGTTCCCGAAGAGACTCAAGTTCCCTACGTCGACGATTAATATATTCGTTTTGCCCTGTACGGTAGGCCAATCGGCCTACCGGCACCATACTAGGGCCATGCTCTACTCTAATAGCCATTAAATATTATCCGTAGGTTAACATTGGTTTCTTCATCATATTAGAACCCCTGGCAGCATTAGATAGTCTGTTAAGACCACCGCTTCCAGCCCGAGCCGTTCTCATTCCAGGAGCTTTTTGATTCATTGTAGGTTGGGCACTAGCTCTTTGTCTCAATGCTGCAAGAGAATTTGGATTACCCTGCTGTTGCCGCCTCTGACGAATCATCGCCCCATAGCCCTCTTGCCCGAACATGGGTTGTTCGGTCCTTGCCTCTGGGCCTTGCTGCATACGTGATGCTTGAGGTTGCTGTGCACCACCCCACCTTGGAGCACTCCTCAGACGTTCCTGTGTGCCTTGATCTGCGTAGCCGAAATTCGCATCGCCTCGTTCCATTTTGAATCGTTGCATTTGCTGGTATAAAGACGACCTATCCTGCGAGCCAGCGATACCGCCTTTTCTTTTTGCCCAATCTCGGAATTGACGCATGTCATCCTGATTCAAACCCTGCGTGGCAGCAGCATCTTGGTAATCGCCCATCCACGCATCTCGGTTAACACCGCCTTGGTTACCACCACCTTGAGGAGCAGCGATAGAACCGTGAATTGGAGGTGCAGGTGGGAATCCACCACCACCTTGAGGCTGTTTTAGTGATCCATCAGGATTACGAGGACGAGGTAAGGCACTACCCTGACCGCCACCTTGAGGTGCATTGAAACTCACATCTGCTGGTTTGTCATAAAAAACTGGGTTTGGAGGGATTCCACCACCGCCACCATTGAGCATGGTGGTATTACCACCAGAGGTCGGTTTACCTTTCTTATCAAGGTAAACCCTTTCACCACCGTCAGCAGTAGTGTACCGTCGTCCACTTTCATCAACGCCATCTCGGCCCCAGTTGTTTTCAGGGCCGGGTTTTTCCTCCGGCTTGTTTTGTCCACCGGCCCTATTTGGATCGCTTCTTATAACCCATGGAGGTGTTTTACCACCACCACCTGGAATGCCTGGGGGCATTCCTTTTATTTCAGGACCCCCTCGTCTATTCCAGACACCACCAAGTACTTGACCTTCACTACCTCTAGCACCACCTGGAATGCCTGGGGGCATTCCTTGTATTCTTGGGTCACCCTTGACTGGTCCTTCAGAACCAGGCTGACCCCATACTGGAGGTCGTTTCCTTTCTCCACGATCACCACCGTCGTCTCCACCGCCACCAGTGTCGCCACGGCCTCCACCGCCGCCACCGCCGCCGCCTCCACGGCCACCGCCGCCGCCGCCGCCTCGGTTGATTTTATCAACCATTTCTTCTTGCTTTCGGAGCTGCTCTTGCCAGATTTGATTTGCTAGATCCCACTGATTTTGCATACCTTGGTTGGTCATGTCGGTATGTGCTTGACCGCCAGCCCAATAATCTTCTGGTTGATACGGCCTCTGGTTTTCCATGAAATCCGCTTCTTCTTTTTCAGTAAGCTCCCTTTTGATAGGCTCTTCCATGAAAGCATTTGGATTCCATACACCAGCTTCAGCATCCATAGCCTGCTTGTCTTTAAGAGGCATGTACATTTCACCATCGGTACCTTCAGCTGAAACCCATGGAGTGCCGTCAGGACTTGTACCCCATCCACCACCGCCCATGCCTTGGCCGTAATTTTCGCTGGTGAGCATCTCTTCCATCATGCGGTCTGCACGTTGCTCTGGACTCTCTGGAATCCTCAAGTCAGTAGATCCTCCTAATGGACCTCCTGGGGTGCCCATAGGGCCAGGAACACCTACGTTACCGCCAATTTGTTCAAGGCGTTCATTTTGCCGTTGAATATCGTCAAGCCTTCCTTGCTGAACTCGTTCGTTTGCTTGCTCCATTCGGATGTCTTCACGCAACATTGGATTTCTAAAGGGATCATTTTTAGCGTCATCATATCCTCCTTGGTACACATCTTCGGCGCTAGGACCTCCTTGATAAGCAGGTCGGCTCATACCATCTTGCATAATTGCTGACTGACCACCGCCACTCTGACCACCGCCTCGGTTGTCAAAGCTCACATCTGCATTCGGTGGTGGCATCACACTCATACCCATTCGTTGCGGTTGGCCCTGAGCCTGAGCAGCTAAGCCTCGCAGACCCTTAGCTGCATTAGGAGCCATAATCCCCTGACCACCTGATTGACCTGGTGGACTACTCCATGGACCGGCATCGCCGTACATTTCTCCATCTGTTCCTTGCATGCTAGTCATCATTTGACCATCGGGCCCTGGAACCTGAGCAGCCATAAACTCTTCATAGTTTGCTCCTTGAGGCAGTAATGGTGGAGCCCCTAAAGGACCTTGAGGTGGAAAAGGCATGCCTGGGCCTTCACCAGTCGGAGTACCTGGACTTGCCGGTGGCTTGGGAAATGGACTCTGCGGTCCAGATGGACCTCCTGGAGAAGGCCAGCTTTCAGGAATTGTAGTAGGAGACCACGGTCCTGTCGGTGACATAGGGCCGTCTGTACCAGGAACAGTTTCTCCACCACCTGGGCCACCTGGACCTGTTGTTGGACCACCTGGACCACCAGGATTAGGCCATGGTCCACCTGGTCCTGTAGGCGACGTAGGACCATCAGTTCCAGTACCTGTCCCTGGACCACCTGGAGTCCCAGGTCCAGTCGGACCTGTTGGTGTACCTGGCCCCGTTGGTGTACCTGGTCCCGTCGGTGTACCTGGCCCTGTTGGACCCGTTGGAGTGCCTGGTCCCGTTGGAGTGCCAGGACCTGTTGGACCAGTCGGAGTACCTGGACCTGTCGGAGTGCCAGGCCCCGTTGGCCCTGTTGTAGGACCGCCTGGACCTGGAGAACCTGGACCGCCTCCACCAGGGATATTTATTGGGCCGCCTGGGCCACCTAAAGGTCCTCCAAAAGGTCCTCCTGGTTGATTAGGTGAACCCCACGGGCCAGTAGGTGACATAGGGCCATCGGTACCAGGGACAGTATCCGTTCCTGGGAAAGTACCTGTTCCTGGAGGCGCATTAGGATCGTAGTTTGGATCTTCCCAGAACGGTGGAGAAGTGTTTCCACCAGGAGGCCCTTGCGATTGAGGGCCAGCGTTGGTTCCAATTACTTCAGCACCACTAGCCGAATCAGTAAGCGTAACTTCACCAGTTTCTACGTTCTGGTTAACTGTTACATTGATAGGCATACCCTGAGCATTAGACTGAGCTGCATTTTCTTGCATACGCTGAGTAACACCGTCTAGCTTGCCCATAGCATCCATAATGCCTTGACGGCCTTTTTCGGCTTCAGCCAATGCCATCTCAGCACCCATACGAGCTTCTTCGGTGACTGCCCTACCAAGATCCCCTTGGATCTTGGTAATCTCATCGTTTTTAGCCGCCAGCTTGTCTTCATTAGCTTTTCTAGCTGACTCTATTTTCTCCATTTCACCTTTAAGGTACTCATCGTTCTTGTCTTCAAGTTCTCGCTGACGATCAAGTAAATCTTTCTTTATTTGATCCTGAGCACGCCGTTCTTTTCGTTCTTCTTCGGCAATGACACGGTCCCTATCAAACTTGTCTTTAGCTCTTTTGTCTTTATTAGCAGCTCTGTCTTTCTCTCTTTGAGCCCTACCTTCTTCTGCTCTTATACGATCTTCCTGAGCCATCTGTTGCTGAGCAGCCACTTGGCCTTGCATCCACTCATTCTGTTTTCCTATCTGACCCATCAGAGCTTGAACAGCAGGGTCAATCCCAGCTGGAACTCCTCCACCACCGCCGACTCCCATGCCACTTTGACCAGCAGCCATAACTAGATCGGCCATGTCTTTCAGGGACGGAACAGTGTCAGTCCTTCGTTCCATGTAATCAAGCTGGCCCTGTTTAGTTGCGTCACCACGCACATCACCACGCTCAGCAGCTGCTAATCCCTGAGATCCGAGTTGGCCCTGCATGCTATAACCAGCAGATTGCTGGCCTAGTTGGCCAGCAAGACCTTGACCTGCTAATTGCCCTTCTAATCCGGTAAGCTGTCCTCTCGCAGCAGCCTCAGCACCTAGCCCCTGACCCAACAATCCAGCTTGAGCACCTAGTCCCTGACCGACAATATTAGCTCTAGAAGCAGCACCTTGGCCAAGTGCATTTGCCTGTTGACCCTGGATTCCAGATGTCAATGCAGCGTCAGCACCTCTCATTTGCTGCTGCCCACTAGCAGCTGCTGCCAATCCAGCCAATCCAAACTGACCAGCCTGACCTTCTAGAGCAGCTTGCCCTCTCTCTCCCGCAGCTTGAGTCGCCTGTCCCAATGCTGTTCCAGCGGCAAGGTTTTGTCCAGCCATTTGCTGAGCTGCACCAGCTCCTGCAAGACCTGCTTGAGTCTGAGCTGCTGCTCCCTGGGCTGCGAGCTGCTGTTGTCCTGCTGCTCTTTGGCTAGCTAAAGCTTGCTGTCCTGATGCACCCTGAGCTGCTAATCCACGTTGGCCAGCAGCTTCCTGACCTGCCAGACCAGCTTTAAGGTTTGCTGCCTGTGATGCAAGTTGTTGTTGAGCACCTAAGCCCTGACCTGTTAAGTTAGCTGCTGTACCAGCCTGCTGCCCCAACAGTCCCATTTGTGCTTGAGTACCCTGCTGCAAAGCGCCCATTTGAGCACCTAAACCAGCAAGACCTGCTCTTGACTCCACATCCGAAATAGCTTGTTGACCAGCCGCTTGTTGAGCAAGTCCAGCAAGACCCGCTTGCTGGGCAGCTTGTTCACCACGAACCTCAGATCTTTCACCAGCCGCTATTTTCTGCTGTCCTAATTGAGCACTTGTTGAAAGTTCATCTCTTCTTGCTTGTTCTCCAGCACCAGCTTCAGCTCCAGCTAGAGAAGCTTCTGACTGTAAACCTACCTGCTGAGCTGCATCTTGAGCACTCATGCCTTGGCCGGTAAGACGTTCATACGCCGAAGCTTTTTGTTGTCTTACTTGAGAGTCTACTTGACCAAGAGCTTCAGAACGATTTCTTTCAATGTCTGAAGCAGCACGGTCTAACTGACCACGGATAGTAGTGCTATCAAGACCTCTATTTATTAAATTTTGCTCCATGCTTGCAAGCTGAGTATCTCTCTGCTCGTCAAACCGGCGATTGATTTGGGCTTTAGTTTCATTAGCCATGTTGTCGTACATGCCTAATCCGGTTTCAGCTCTTTGACCGTATCGTTCAGCTCTTTCGCTTTGAGCAGTTCCGGCAGCTCCTGCTGCCGTTTCCCTGGCAGCACCAAATCCAGCAGCTCTTTCCTTAGCTGCTGAGCCGAACTTTTCTGCCATTCCTTTTCCAAGCTTGTCAAATCCTTCGGTTGTTGCTTTGCCAGTTGCTTGGGCAGCTTCTTTCCCTGTTTTACCGAGCTCAGAATAACCTTTACCTAACTCACCAAGCCTACCTTCAGCTCTGCTAGCAAGATCTTGAAGTGTTCCAGAAGCAAGCTGACCTGCTTTAGCTTGAGCTTTATCTGATATACCAGCAGCATCCTTGCGGGCTGCTGCAAAATCTTGTCCTACTTGGCCTTTACCTTTTGCATATCTCTGACCGGCAGCAGCTACTTCTCCTGAGACAGCCTTATCTACTTGTCCACGTGCTTTATCAAAAGCTTTAGCTGTCTTTTGCTCAGCAGCACCCATAGCTTGCTGAGCTTGTTTGGAAGCTGCATCAAATGCTTTGTCTGCTGTTTTAGAAGCACCTGCAAAAAGCTGGCCTGCTTTGCCTTGTTGCTTTTCGTATTTCCCGAGAACATCCGCTGCTGCCTTTTGTCGGGAGCTAGCGTCCTTGCCTTCCAGGCTTGCATAGCCAGCTTTTACTTTCCCTCTTCCTGATTCAACAATCTTTCTTTGAGCCGCAGCTTCTGTTTTGTATTTGCCTACTAGTTTATCTATATCTTTAGATGAACGATCCAGTACGCCCTCTCTAGCCTTTGCTCCAAGGTCTCCGATTTTCCCCGAGACATCTTCTCCAATTCCTTCAACTTTTGCTCCGGCTGCTTCAGCAAGCTTTCCAAGACCAGTTTGTCCAGCAGCAAACCTATCAGCTGTATCTTGTACACGACCCTCTCCTCCTGTTAATACATCTGTTCGGGTACCATCTGCTATCTCCTTCATTGCAGACGATACATCTCCACTAAGACTAGCCATTGCTGAAGCAAGGTTGCCGTGCTTGGTATTCAAGGCATCTAAACGACTCTTCTGCTCATTAACAAGTTGGTCATACCCCCTAAGGATCTGCGCATAGCGAGCCTCGTTTGTAGCATTACCTTTTTGGCGAGCGCTTTCAAACTCAGCTATTACTTGTTCAATAAGTGATTGGTGATAAGGGGTTTCAGCCATTATCCTAGTCCCATTAAAGAGTTCATCATTTTAAGTTGTTGCATAGCAAGACCTGGATCGCCTATCATTTGCTCACCCATGCCATAATCTTTTTGCTTGAACGGTCTCATCCGTTCTATCTTCTGTCTTTGCTGCCCACCACGAGCAGCCATTGTTGTCTGCGAGTTATCTATATTTGTTTTCTGCTGATTGTATGTGCGACTGTAATCCCGATCACCGCCTCGGTAAGTGCTTATATTTCTATTGGTTGTGTTATAAATCCTATTGTTTGTTGTGTTAGTAATTGGATTAAAGTGAAATGGAGTTGGCCCACCTCCAGCACCACCTTCTGGCCCTGAAGACAACCCTCCGGTATCGACACTTTCACCACCAGCACCTGCTCCTCCACCAGCGGGAGGCATTCCACCAGCGGGAGGCATTCCACCAGCAGGGCTAGGAAGAGGCGTAAAACCCCCGAAACCATCACCACCCATTCCTGGAGGAGCTTGATAAGAACCTGTTGGCAAGCCACCCATACCTCCACCAGCAGCGGGACGCTTGAAGGGCTGATTATTATTAAATCCATAAGTTCGTGACATACGATTAGCTCATCTGTGTTAAGGTTTCTTCGTACCAGTTGCCTCCGTAGGCGACACAAAGTTTAATGGTTGAACCACCACCGCCGTAAAGCAGTACTATCTCACCATCAGCCGGACTGCTATTAAGATCCGTTGAATCCGTTTCATCACTAGTAACTACTGGAATCGCTATCGCTCCATTAACAGTAATCTGCTGAGCATCAGTTAAAGCCAGGCGAGCATTAGCTCGTCGGGCTCTAGGAGGAAATTTCGGACCTCTATTGAGACCCCCAATTAATCCACTCATTACCACTGCCTTCCTCTTGGGCCGTCAAAGCTATTAAGCTCCACACCCAAAAATTCAAATGCCCAGGTTTCATTGTTACTATTGTTCTGCAACTTCACATATATATTATGACCAACTGCCCTTCGTCTTTCTGATTTATTTCTGCCAGCAGACCAAGTTCCAGTAAATATTGTCTGTGCAGAAGCTGCTGCTTCTGCAAGCTGAGCAGTTTCAGCTGCATAAACAGTAAAAGATACATCATTACTACCAGTCGCAACCGCAGCACCCAAATCAGTAAGCATTATTTTAGGTCTATTTGCTAATTGAATTGGGCCTAGAAACACAAAGCTGTCTATTGCAACACCGTCATCTGCTTTAGCAGGAGTGTCGTAATCAAACTTGCGAACATACCCATCTTGCCCACCAAGAAGGACCGTTCTGTCAGCTGCTGCATCACCATCAAATGTATGTACTGAAACTGGGTTATGTGCCGCTGTAGCAAACTTATCTGGCCACCAAGATTGATTCCTGACATCATAATAGAAGTTAGTAGTTGCCGATCCATCCAGTGGGGTCAGGAACACATAGAAGCCTCTTTCACGGTCTGACCAAACCATTCTTACGGAAGTAGTATCGGCATTGAAAGCATTTAGGCGTTCCGGTATCTGTTTCTCACTCAAGTTCTGAGGAGGAGACCCAGGCTGCATTTGGTAGACTCCACCACGTGAGCCAAAGAAATACACAATTCCTTCTGGGCTTTTGCAGTAAGGCCTACCAAATGGAGCCCCAATAGTATCTGAAATAAGGTCTAAACGACCGCCTTCAGCAGGGTCCCCAGTCATCTGATAAATACTATGGTCCCCAAAGAACAATAGTATGTCATCACTATACGGACACATGGCATTTATAATGTCAGGACTTTTGCCTGCGTCTGCATTGTTACCTGCCACGGCCTGGGTGGCCGTGGGCGTAGCTGGAGCGTAATTCCAATTAGTAGCGTCACCTACCTTAGACATATACCAGTTGTGAGGATCTGAACTTACACCAGCCTGGACAATTCGCCCACGCCAGGTTTCTATTAATCTAGGCTCATTCCCACTATCAACAGGAAGAGATCCCGCTGATGCTGTCCAGGCACTTACTGTATTAGTTGATGCAGTCCACTTTTTAGTGCTGGCACCGTCAGCAAAATAAACAACACCGAAAAGCTGTGCTGAAAAGATAACAGGGACAGTGCTGGATAATGCACCACTTCCACTTGAAGCAGTAGTAAACCCCGAACTTGTTACCTTAGCAACAGTACCATTGGTAACGGCGTAAGTATACACCGTCCGCGCACCAACCTCATCTTGGTTGGCTGGGGTAGCTCTAGCTACAACCTGACCAATATCTTGTACCTTGCCATCAGCTGTTCGGGCGTTTACATACTTTGACAACCCAGCGCGCTGACCGCCACGAGAGCGGCCAGTAGAAGGTTCATAAGCACGGACGTTCTGACACTCGGAAGTACTGTTACGTGGCTGTGTCTCATAACCTGTAGACTCCACTAAACCAAGATTAGGCCAAGGCAAATCAAACCTTGTCCTTAATCTTGCCATTAGCTCATCGCCGCCCCGTTATTTGCAATTGGCGACCAAACAATATTGGCACCTTTTTCAATAGACATTAAGACTAAAAGATCGCCAGCATCGGCCATCGTTGCAGTAGTCTCAGTACCCGCACCACTGTTAAGGATTTCACTCCCTGAACCAGTAATAGCTACATCTCCTCCATCAGTCTTAAAGCACAAAGCAATAATAATGCCTGCTCTGGCTGGAGATGCAATCTTTCTTGTTTCGGAACCAGCAGTGACAATTGAACAAATGCCAAGAGTTCGATCTACGACAATCGTCCCAGCGTCACCTGGATCTAAAATAGCCATTTCTGGCTCACGAGCTAGTTGTTGAAGAATATTATGGCCTGACATTGATATCCCTTTACGAAATAATGTGTAGTGCAGCTGTGCCAGCTGCGTTTGCTTGTAGTTTCAAAAATGCAACGCCTTCTATAGCGCTGTCTAGAGCGTAGCTTTTACTTGCAGCAACAGTAGTCGAAACAGCAGATCCTCCGCTGTACAACTGTTGATAAGTTCCGTCTTCAGTATTTGCTACCCAGTAAGTTATTGATGTTATCGAAGAACCCGCAGGTACGTTTATAACGCCCTTACGAAAACCCGAAAAAACAATAGGGCTAGAATTGTCTTTGTCGTCACTAATAGTGATTGACGAAAGCACCATGTTTTGTGGACTAATAGTTGACATGTATCACCTATGGGTTTGTATCGTAAAAGGCACTTCCATTGTACTTAACAACGTCACCATTTACATAGCGATTGTCTTGTTCTGTCATCATAACAGTATCACTAGCATCTCGGTTATAGCCAGCGACATCTGGTGTGTGTATTTGTTTATCGTAGGCAATTGAAGCCTGTAATCTCTGCATGAAGTTTGCAGCATGTATACCTGCATTGTTTTCCTGGCGAGCTTCAGCAACTGCCAGGCAACTTGCAAGTATAGTTTCTGCATGAGCTTCCCCACCTAACGGATAAGGATTTCCAGTAGTAAGTTTTACTGGGAGAGCATGGTATCGATAGGAGACCGTATAAGCCTGGTCAGGAGTAGGCCAGAGCATCAATTCAAATCTCTGCCCATTTGACCCATCACTGCTCTTTGGACGCACTGCCATAAAACGTGGATCTGATTGCTCACTACCACTGTCTCTTTGGCGAAGCAATCTTATCCTAGCCTCCCCAGTTGTTTCTATTGGACTCCAACGATCATCACTAGTAGCATATGTTGCTATTCCAATCATGCCGCCAAAGTTTGCCGAGAGAGTATAGTCTTTTGTTCCTGCAACAGTAGAAAGCGTCGTTACCGGCTCCATGAAAGACCATTTATAGCCTTTAGGAGCAAGTCCTCCTGGTGCTGGATGGTAAAAT
>CEOR01037257.1_pt1 | contig 43249 bp, 63 predicted proteins | sample 530661 | NCBI WGS metagenome assembly CEOR01 (sample SAMEA2620836, study PRJEB7988) | marine metagenome | biome: marine biome (ENVO:00000447); feature: deep chlorophyll maximum layer (ENVO:xxxxxxxx); material: "saline water (ENVO:00002010), including plankton (ENVO:xxxxxxxx)" | depth 65 m
TGCTTTAGCAATATTTTTTTTCTTCTCTAACTTTTTTCTTCTTATCACATCAGGTTCATCCACCTCTTTATCATAAGAAAAGTCTTGCATCATATAGTTTACATCTTCCTCATCCAATCCCTCTTCTGTAGCCATATAATACTGCTTAAGTAGAGTGTCTTCAGGAAGTTCATCAAAGTTTTGGTTTAATTTAACATAATCTTCAAAACCTCTTCCTGTTTCTTTTTTATATTTCAAATAAGCTGAAACGTCTTCAGGTAAAGGTTCTTGTTCCTCTCTTTCCTGAAACAACTCATCAACTGATTTTATATCTTTGTTGTACCTTTCGTTTATATGCGAAAGAATATCACTATCATTAAACTCACTCTTTACTTCCTCTTGAACCTTTTGAGTTACAGGAACATCTTCGTTTGGAGTTTCTGTTTTACTTTCAACAACAGGACTTTCAGTTTGTTTTACTTCCTCTTGTTGCTTTTCTTCATGTTTTTCCAAAAGTTCTTTTTCAATTTCTTGATTAGACTTTGGCTCTGCGAGTTTTACCTCTTTTACTTTTATGTTTTTATTTAATTCCATTAGATATAATTTTATACAAAGTTAATAATTTTTTTAATAGTAATTTAGACGTTATCTAGGCCCAAATTGAGCTAGGTCAAAACCATCTAAAGTATCTTCATTTGACTCAAATCGTTGTGGGGGCAAATTGTTTTTCTTTTGATTTATCAATCTAGCTTGTTGATTGTTTTGTTGAGTAATTCTATCCGCCTTAGCTTTTTCACGTTGAGTCTCTCTGTTTTGAAGAGCGTTTTCTGAAACATTTCTTAATTGCATATTATAATCAAACTCTTCTCTCATTAGTTGTGATTTTAATTTTGCCTCTCCTTTCATTTTTTCTAACTCATATTGAATTTCTGCTTGCTTTAATTGCAGTTTAGATTGTATTTCGGCTTGTTGTTTTTGCATAGCAAGTTGAGCAGCCATTTCTTGAGACTTTAATTGTTGTTGAGCTTGCATAGCTTGTTTTTGCATCACCAACTTTTCTTCTCTATCTTGTTTTTGTGTTCTTTTTACTTTTAAAAGTTGATTGGCTAGTTTAAGATTTCTTATTTCTCGTATATCAATCGCGTCTTCTAAATTAATATCTTGTTTTGATAAAGCCATTTGTATATTGGCTTCTAATTGAGCTTTTTGCTCTTCGTCTGGAGAAATCTCTATAAATATACCAAAGTCGTATATATATAAATCTTTTATGTCATTTAAAATAGAAACATTATACTTTCCTATTTTGTTTATAAAAGAATCTCTAAAATCTGAATATTCTAATATATCCGCAATTCTATAAGTTAAACCTTCCGCAAGCCTTCTGTATAAAAACAAACTACCATCTAAAATATGTCTAGTAGCAGTATTAGAATTTAAAGCTGCTAATTTTTGAACACCAACTAACGAGTTGGGGTCAGGAGTAGAGCCGTCCCTAGCTTCATTAAGTCCCGTTACAGCTCTAATCATTCCCAAGTAATGATTATAGTTAGCTACTAACATTTGAACTTTACCTGAACCTGAACTTGTGTTTAAAGGTGTAATAGGAGTTTTGCCGTGGTTGTAGTCACCATCTTGAGTAAAACTTCGACCTATAACACTACCTGTTTGAAAATACAATCTTAATGCGTCTTCAGGGTTGTATGCACTACCCGTTCCTAAATCAATTTCATTCAACCCATCTGCATCTATATACACCCCGTCGGGGACTGTTCGTGCTATTACTTGCTGTAACTTTAAATGGGTCATTTGTATTAAATCAGCAAAAGGTATCATCCGCCTTACTAAAGACTCGATTACTCCCTTATACATTCTAGGCGCAACTGCTACGTAATTAGGTAAGGCATGTTGATTAGCTGATTTAGGTCGAACCATATTACTTGCTAATTCCCATTTTAATAAAATATTTGTTCCCATTACCATTACCCCATCATACCACACGTCAATAGTTTTTTCAACTTTTTCAAAATTCCCCTCTTCCATCATATCTAAAGGAGGGTTAAATTGGTCATCTTTTTCAATCATACGAGTGTTGCCATTGTCATAAGTTTTTTTCTTATAAACAATTTTTTTAGTAGTCTTATAATTAAAATACATTACAGTAGCCGTGTCTTTATAAAAAATATCATTTTCATAAAACTGTGCTACATTATAGTAGTTATACCAACTTTGACTATATTGAGTAATTTCTTCTAAATCTTCATTAGTTAAACTTTGATTGATTTTTAAAAGTTCAGTTATAGGTAATGTTTTTATCTCCCCCCAATAAAAACAATCTTTAAAATGAGGGTCTTCTGTAAAACTATACACCACATTAGCAGGGTCAACATAACTTATTTTAACTCCCGCGCCTTCTAAAAACTCATGCTTTGCAATAGCTATACCAAGAGTAGTTAAGTCATAGTCGTATCTTTTTCTTAAATCATCATAATGATTTTCAGCAAACATTGTATCTATAGCTTCTTCCTCCGCAATTTCAATAGCAGGTTTATATTTTAACTGCATAAATAATTGCAACTCTTCATCAGTTTCGGGAAGTTCTTCAGGTTCTACACTAAAAGGGTCAACCTTACCTCTTTGTTTAATTTGTTCTAAAATAGGTTTTGCCGCCATTTGACCCTCAATCATAGTCTGATACTTACTTCTTTTAGATTGAGATAAAGCATCTTGAGCGTATGCCTTTACTTTAAATAACCTGTCGGACATTCCATTAACCACTATATCTACAAATTTAGGTAGGATAGGAACAGGTGTCCAATCTAAATTAAGATGAGACAAATCTCCATCCACCGCTAACTCGTTTTTATATTTAGCTACAGATTGTTCTCCACGCGCATATAATCTAAGTCGGTGAAAATCTCTCCACTGACTATAGTATCTACAATTTGTTGAGTCTTTACGAAACCATTCATATTGAATGGCTTGACCTATTTGTAGCCCATACTCTTTTGTTGCCTTTTTTTCGTCTGAAACAAACTGTGTGGGAAATGCGGCTTGCTTTATATTTATAGTTACAGGTTTGTTATTCTTCATTGCATTATTTCACTTGTTAGTCCCTGGTTATTATACCTTGCAAAGTTAACACTTATTTTTGACTGTTTTTGATTTGGAGTATAAAGATGCTTTTGACTAGCCATTATAGCAAGGCCTGAACTAATAGTAGCATCATACGCGGTTCTATTGTTAATATCAAACTTAGCCCAATCCTCTAAGGTTTTACTAAAATACATACTCCCCATCATGTCACTATCTCTATAAGTTCCTTGCAAATCTAACCCCACATGTTTTTCTATATAAGATTCTACTGCTGCGGCATGAGCTTGTTTTACATCTTCTGAACTGTTCGGTATGCCTCCCAACTCTCTTTCTGTTTTAGATAATTTCATAAGTTTTTTATCAGGACGATTTATAGAAAAAGCTCTATAACCTCTATTTTTTAAATGATAAAGTAATCTAGGTTTGTTATTCTCCACCAATATAGGCATACCGTAAAAAACACACGCCATTAATACTTCTTCAAAAAATATTTCTGCTGTTTGAGGTCGAGCTATATATTCTAAAAAAAATTCATTACTCGGAACTTCATCCATATTAAATTTAGTCAAACCATGTAAAGCGCCATTAGACCCTTTACCACCAACTGTTCCTGAAATATCATACGAGTCACAACCAAAGCATCCTAAATGCTCATTCCCTGGATATTTACCACCACGCCTTTCAATCACATTATTTTGAAGTTTTTTTGGTAATAACCAACTCACTAAAAACCTACCCCTAGAATTAGGACTCCATATTACTTTACTATCTTTAACCCCATTAGCCCAACTAAAACTTCCCCTAGTTAAATGCTGTCCCTGAATTAAGGAGTCATTATAATCTATTTGTTGATAAATCTTAGTTAAATTAAACAAAGAAGACTTACTTTCGTCTCTAAACGCATGCGACTCAGTTCTAGGAAACTGTCTATAAAATTCATTTAAAGCATCCGCATCATGTTTTAAAGAATCAACTTCAGCTTTCCAATAATCTACTGCACCTTTGGTAATATACTCCCCATCTACTCCTATTACTTTTTCACTTGGATTGTTAAACACAGGCATACCATATCTATCAATAAACCCCTCCATATTCCATTCCATTGGAATAAATAAAGAATACATTCCGCTTTTAGTTTGGCCATTTGCATTTCTTGTTAAAACACTAGAGTCTTCAAAAAGTTTTTTAAAATTACCACCCCCTTTAGATAAAGCATTAGAAGTAGAGCCCATTAAACATTTACCAATAATCCTACTACCTAACCTTAAACAGGTTTTAGTAACTCTCCAATTATTTAATATGTTATTAGGCTTTATCCATTTACCACTTTCATCATGAACTAATAATAATAATTTTTCACCGTCATACGAGTTGTCATCAGTGTTTTTCCAATCTATAGTTGTATCTAAACCGTATAACTCCTCATTAGCCACATCATACATGTTTTTCTTGGTAATTTTAGACGCGGGTATTCTAAAAGCTAATTCTGTTTTGGGTTTATCCATCCCATCTTGAATGGGTTTAAAAAAAAACGGCAACCTACTAGATATAGGAACTACCTTGTCGGTAAACATTTTTTTTGCATCCGAACCTGTTTTAGACAGTATACCAACCCTAGAATCTTTGGCTAATGTTCCTACATTAACACACTCAGAAGAACCCATGTATGAAAAACCTGAACGTCTTATTTTTAAGTATGTCATACCAAAGCTTCTTTTATCAGCCCTGCAGGCCTCCCAAAATAAAAAGAAAATTCTATTAGCCTCTCTATAATCAGGGTAGCCCACATCAATACTTGTCCATTGTAAATACATATAATGAGAACCTGTAATGTAGGTCGATTTCCCATTATTCATAAACCAATACCCATCCTCTCTTTTATCAAATTCATTTTCTATGTAATCTACCCATCGACTTTTAAATTCTTTAGGGGCATCGTTCCATTGAAATATAGAGTTAATTTTAGATAAAGATTTAGGAAGTTCTTTTCTTTCCCAATATTGCTCTTTTTTTTCTTCACTCCTAGCGTAACATTGTTTAGGGGCTAAAGGCAATCCTATTATAAGACCTGAAATGTTTATTATTTCACCAACTCTTCCTGTTTTAGAAATATTAACAAAATTATACTTTTCATTATACCCATACTCCCACGTCCCCCCACGGTTTTTATTAGACAAAACTCGTTTAGGAATATAGTCTTCTAAAACTTTATATAAATTATTTTGAACGTCTTTCTGCAAAACCTTGTTTAGTATCTATTTGTTTAACATTATCTAACTCTTTTAAACTTTCCTCCTCTCCATCAATTCTATTTAATATCTCAAATGCGTCAAAAATAGCAAGCTTTTTTGTAGCGGCCGCATTTTTTAATCTATCCGCAGCCAACTCATCTTCTGGGTCAGGCTTGATTATCTCCTCTTTTGCAACCTTTATTAATTGCCTAACTGCTTTCCTCCCCGCCTCTATAATTTGTATTTTTAATTCTTTTGAATCCATTTTTTTTGCGATTATATTTTTTTTTACTTTGATGTACCATGGGTGTGGTAAGTTTTCTTATTTCTTTCCAATCCATTTTTTTCCATTCAAACTTGTCGCTCATTTTTTTAAAAATAAAACTTGTACCAATCTTGAATTATTTTTCTCACCAAAATTATTATACAAATTTCTCGAGTGTTTTTCGCGAGAATCAAACACAACTAGTCTGTTATATTTCATATAAATTCTTACAGACTTATCTTCATCTTTATCATACAACACTGTTCCTGCATTTGGAGGGTAATACTTGTTTAAATATACCAAAACTGTTTTATCCCCCATCATTTCATCTGTGTGAATATAATTCGGTTCTATTTGTTTGAAAGGTGATTGACGAATAAAATTATATTTCACTGTATAATCAGGAAAGAGTAATAACACAAATTTTTCTACTTCATCATTTGCGCGTGGTTGTATTCCTTTAAACACATTATCCCCATCTTCTACATCTACAAAAGGATTTTTTAATACATCTTGTACATACTCATCGGGATTTGCCAATATATCATCTAATACAAATAAAGTCATAATTTTATAGTTATTTGATGGTCAAACATTCTATACAACTTCTCATTGTCTATTCTAAATTCATACTCACTATCGGGAACAAAAGAAACTTTATCTCCCTTTATCAATCCTTTAGATTTTAAATATTCATTCACATACACCATTTCCCCCATTAAGGGTTCATTATTAGTATTTTTAAAAATAATACTTTCTGTCTTGGGAATAGGTTTAACAAAACAATATCTACCATAAGTTTTCCATTCGTTATTTTGTTTGTATAAAAAAAACTGCTCCATATCTACCAAGAAATAATCATCTTTTAAAAAACTTTTACCGCTTTTTTGACGACCTTTCATGTCATAATAATACTTAAAAACATTATGATGAACCAATAAAATATCTCCTTTTTTAATTTCACCCTTATAGTTTAAAGGTAACTCAATTACCTCAGCCTCTCTATTAGAAAAACTTACATCTTCCTGTGAAGTGCTTACAATAATATCCTTACCCCCTATTTTTTTAGAATTGTTATACCTCCGCTTATTCAAAGGAGATACTATAAACTGCGAAGGAGACTTCATTATAAATTTATATTATATTCCAAAGAAACAGGAATAGTACTATTAAACTCTTTCCATTTCAAAACCACATCCCCTTCTCTAATATAAATTTTTATAGACTGAGATTCTTCGTCTTGTTTTATAAGTTCTATAGTGTAATTACCACCTAAGACAGATTGTCCTACTATGTAGTGCATAGCCCCCGACTTGTAGTCAGGACCTACAGATATTTTTCTAATTTCCATTTTATTTAATTTAAACCACAATAGCAACAGTGTAGTTACCCGCACCATCATTAACCTTGTATAGTTGTCCCGCACTCAATCCTGCAGCTATTGCAACTGCGTTATTGGGATAGCTAGGTAAATCAAGTACAGCTCCCCCTACTCCCGCAGGACCCCCCAACAATCCTAATAATTGTTGAGCAGAAAAATTTTTAGTTGCGTTACTATTACTTACATCTGTTCCTATTAAATCATCTGTTAGAGCAGGTGACGATACATTTGAATACGAGCTAATTTTTCCCATTTTTATCTTCTTTTAATTTGTTCTTCTCTTAATTGTTTTACCTCTTCAGTTGTTTTTACAGTAGTATAATCTACCTTTTGCTTTGGTGTAATTTTTCCTGTTTCTAAACTAATAGAGGCATCTTTTCCGTATTTAGTTATTAACGTTTTTTCTTTCTCTATTAATTTTGTTTTTATTATACCAAGAACTTTTTTTACCTGTTCTTGCTCCAAAACATTGTCTGCTAATTTTATTTTTGCAGAGTTTAAATCTTGAATTACTTGTTTAATTTCATTTAACTCATCTGTAGTTAAATAATCTTCTATTAATTCTTTTTTTTCTTTTTTTGACATTTCGATTAAATTTTAATTTATATACAAATATACTAATATTTTCCTTTTCTATTTTTTGGAGAAGATTTAGTTGAGCCACCCTTTCCTGCCCACAAAACTTTACAAGCCCAATATTGTGCGCTTAACTTGCTTTTTTTCTCCCCACACTTATGTCTAGCTCTAAAGCTTTTTCTAGCAGCAGAAGAATAATTATGACCATAACCTGAAGCTCCAAAATGAATAAGTTTCTCTCTACCTCCCTCACACGCTTTAACCATTTTCTTTTTACCTCTTCTGTAACTTTTCATAACTTTATTACAAGGCATGTCTTTTTTACTTCTTCTCATGTCTATACATTTTTAACCCTATTCCCCATTCCTACTTTTGATTTTTCTGACTTTTTTTTTGCTAACAAAGAACTGCTCATTTCAAATTTAGTTCTAGGGGTTTTTTTAGAAACTCTTTTACTTGGTCTACAATACTCATTTTTGCCCCCATCTCCACACGCTTTACCTGTTCTTGTGTCTATCCATTTTTCCTTTTCCCACCTTTTAAGATTAGAACCTTTTTGGCTTTTTTTAACTTTACCTTTTTTCTTTCTACACTTCGCTATAGCTTGTGACGCTCGTGCAGAGGGAAATACTTTATATTGGCTTTTTATTTTTTTATAACACGCATCCTTAGGCATACCACTACTCTTTTTTACCATGACTTCCCCCAAAGAAAAAATCAACCACTGTATTTACTTTTGCACTCATTGCTCCAAAAATTGTAGATATAAAACTAATTTCAAACTCTCCCAACTCTAAATCACCGCCCACAAAATACCTAAACATTATAAAACTTAAAACAAAATAAGCAATCGTAAAAACTGTTGCTAATATTTTTTGAATAGAAGAATCTGTACTATACATGTTTCTTGCACTTTTTCTGTCTGCAACTTCTAATTCAAACATTTCTTTTTCGTGATTTTTTAAAAGTTCTTTAAGCTTTTGCTTTGCAGCTAGCTTTTCTTCTTTTGTTGTAACCACTTCATCTAATATAGAACTTGCGTTCCCTATTAATTTATTTATAACTTTTTTTACACCTATCATACTTTTTTATATTTAGTTTTTCCATTAGAACCTTTGTATGCTTCTAATAACTGACATCTATTACCTTTAGGATTATAAGAAATATGTATCCAAGCATAATCAAATTCATTTATCATTTGGTCAAAAGGAATATCATTCTCTAAAACAAAGTCCCATATTACTTTATTGTCCACTATCCCTTTGTTGTTTCTGTATTTTAAATCAGCCGCCTGACCTTTACAGTGTTGACTTGTGGGAACATAAATACCGTTTTTAATTTTATGAGCACCACCAAGAGCCTTGTTTAATTCTTCAGACCTAAAGCCTGAATTTATTCCTAACCTTCCTATACCATCACGTATAGGCTGTAAAGTAAATTCACATAAAGCTTTCATTTGCTCTATATGATGAAATTCTGGAGAATTATCAATTCCATGTCTTTGCGCTACATTTGATTTTAAAAATTCAGCGAGAGAAAAATTTTTAGATAACTTCATGATTACATAAATTTCTTTAATACTAATTCTTCAACTTTCTTCCTGGCCGCTTTAATACATAATTGAAAAGTTAAATCGGCTTCATATTTTTGAACAACCTCTTTGTTGTAAAAAACAATAACTGTAGGAACGGAAAGTATTTTATATTCATCCACTAGATTGGGACAGTCTTCTACATTAAGAAGATAAGTTTTAACATCTTTAAAACCCGAAAGGTCTACCATGTTATCTTTATTCCATTCTGCATAAAACTCAATAACTACAATATCTTCTTTTAGCACTTTATCTAAATCAGATTCTTTAATCGTCATTTGACCAAAAGACATTATACTTATAAGTAAAAAAAAATAGAATAAACTTTTCATTATTTTTGTATTACCTCATACAAACGCTCATCCATCACATCTAATTTTTCTTCTATATTATCTAAAGTTTCTTTATTAGACAACACCGTTTGCCTTATTAATTCATTTTTCATATTTATTTCATTAGCGCTAGGGTAATCATCAAATTTTTCTACCTTAACCTCTATCGCGTTTACTTGACCAACTAAATTGTAATACGTTCCAACTAAACCTACTACCATTACAATAAAGCTTATTAAAAACTTTAAGTCAGTACTAACCTTTGTGTTTTCTCCTATTTGAGCCATTTTACTTTGCCGTTTTGAATATATATACTTTCAGGCTTTCTAATAGATTGCCCGTTTAAATTAAACATTATATTACTCCCTTTTGAATCTTCAATTATTTCTATGATATTAGTATTACAAGGTAACCCTGTATCACAGTCTACAAACTCTTCTATATATATCCACTCTGTTTCATATTCCACTATTGTGTCTATAACAAAAATTTCAACATACTCTATTACATCCACAAACAACGTGTCTAATATATCCTCATATATATACAAAGTGTCTATCTCCTCATAGACCTGAACCTCGATAATTGTATCAAATATAGTTTCATATTCCACTATTGTATCAAATATATACTCATATTGTATTATAGGGACATCAACATAAACAGTGTCACAACCAATCTCTTCTAATAAACAATCAAATGTAGAGGTAGGGACCTGGCCTTGTTCCTCATCACTTGCATCGACACAATCTTCCCAACCATCAGCTATCCATGTTGTTTGCACACATCCATTAGGCGAGTATTGAGTCCAATTAGACTCATCATCACCACAATAAAACCCTTGTGCTTCAGCACACTCTAAACACGCATTATTATATTCTTGTGAATACAACAAACCGCTAAAAAAAGTAAATAATAGTAATATGTATTTTTTCATACTTAAAAGAATAAATAGTTAAACCCAAACTTTAATTCATATACAGGCTTCATCCAATACCTTTGGTGTGTTCCCTCTACAAAGATTCCTAAATTCTTTGTAATACGTGAACCAAACACCACTCCTGCATCCCATTCTGCCCAATCACTGTTCTCAATTCCATACTCAAATGAGTAATCATCAAGTCCATAATGCAAAGGTAGTAAATTATACCATACGTGAATCCATAGTTTTGGTGACCATTTATAGTATGAAACACCTAAAACAGCACTAATTTCGTTCTGTGTGCCTAGTTTTTCTAATTCTTGTTCATTAAAAGATGCGACCGCATCTCCAAAATAATGTTTATAAAACTCATCATTGGATGTAGCTAATAACTCGTCTCCACTAAACCAATGCCACCCTCCATTTACAAACTCTCTACTATAACCAAAATCAGTAGCTAGTTCCACAAACGTGCTTTCACCTGGAGTCCAAAAGTCTTCAATCGGGTTTACGCCATACACAGGATGGTTACGAAAACACACACCTGCCGTAAAGTCCCAAGAGCCTTTTGTAATTCTAAAGCGACTGTCTAAAGAAGTATATTCTAAATTTACTCTTTGATTGTCGGTGTATTGTATTTTAGAAACTGTTTTATTACCGAGGTAACGTAACCAAAAATTTGCATTATTAAATGTCTCGCCACGATTACGTATAAAAGAATAATTAAGGAGATACTCCCAACCATTAGCATTACCAACAGTAACGTTGTCTGAAACAGTTCGCTCAGTACCGTAGTACCACGTTTTAACTTTATATTCATAATCAAATCTAGCAATTTTTCTAATACCTATGGTTAAATTGTAGTCATAGGGGTTAATTTTAGTAACATCCTCATACCCTCTATCAACAGCTATGTAGTTTTCTCTTTCCACCATAGATGTTCCCATAGTAAATGATGTATATACCGTAGAGTACTTAAAGAATTGCCCAAAAGAAAGTAATGGAAATAATAATAATAGCAATAATGTTTTCATCGTCCCTGACCTCTATATTGTTTTATATAATTAGTAGACCCCTTTGTAAAAGTAGACTTGCTTTTGCTGTGCCTTTTGTGCTTGGTCTTTTTGTTGGGTTGAAATCGAAATACGTTTTTTGCCATCTTTAATAAAGTATTTTATTTTATAATTATCCCCCAATGTTGTTCCCGTTGTCCACATATTAATTCCACATACAAATTATTGGTTTAAGAGCTGCTATAGTAGTATTTTTTAATATTTTCCTGACTTGAAAAGGAATAGGGATGCGTGCGTCACCTGCAGGCCCTATCACTCCTATATTCCATGTTACAATATTTCCTTCAGCATCTTCTAACTCCAACATATCATTTTTATCTATTGCCTCCGTATACGTAATAATACATGGGTCAGGTTTATTTTCATATATTTCATAACTAACCCCCGCTATAATTCCAATATTTGTAGTTATTGTGAACGTGTTAGCAGTATAGTCTATTGACGATATAAAAGCTCCCATACCCATTAATGAAGCACTTAAGTCAACATTATATACAGCCATCCCTACTTTTATATTTGACTTTGATAAATTAACACCACTTTCTATAACAGCCCCCGCAGTTGCAGCACCCGCAACGGCAGCAGTTTCCACCCTATTTCTTGGTGAGGGTAAAAAAAGGTCATTGGAGTCACTTCCTACTCTATACATAAAGGTGCTTTTGGGATAAAATAATTGATTAGCCATAACTTTTATTTTTTATTTATTTGTCATAAGGGAAAATTCTGTTCAAGGTGTCTCTTCGTTTACCACACCCACAATCTTTTCCTGTTGCTTTTGCTACCGCGTCCACAGCTTTTTTAATTCCTGTAGCTTTGGTAAATTTTTCTATTGTATCCCCCAAACCACGACTTCGTTTATTGGAAGGAATATATTCTTTGTCTCTCCCCATAGGAATATGTCCTATTATTTGTCGACGCGTAGCCATAATCTAACAATTACAACTATTACAGCCTTTAGCAATTTTAAATCCTAAGTTTAAAACTACCATCTTTAAGCATTTTTTAGAAATATCACTTTTTATTTCTAAAAGAGTTATTCCCCCTATTCTCCACTCTATAGCAATCTTATCCCATTGTCTAGCATTGCTCGAAAAATAATTTACAAATTTCATATTCTATTAATTTTAATTAGTTATTTTTTCATGCTCCATCTCTTCAACCCTTTTCTATGAGTCTTAGGAACACCTGTATATTTTTTCTTCTTTACTCTTTGACCTCTGTATGTGTCAACTTGCTTTTCTTTTTGGAGATGCTTTCTGTTGTAATTAACAGTATTTTTTTGTTTAGCTCCTCCAATTTTTCTTTTTTGTTTTACAACTCTTCTTTTACCTAAAACTCCCTCTTGTCTTTTATCTACCTGAACTTTTTTCTCACCTCCCTTTGTTTTAACAACTTTTCTCTTACGTCCTGTTATAGGGTTTTTATATCTTCTAGTAGTAACTTTTCTTCCAAAAGCATCTGTGCTTTTAGTTTGCTTATATACAGGTTTAACAGCTTTCTTAACAGCCTTCTTAACAGCTTGACCTGCTTTTTTTACTCCTGCTCGAGCTTTTCTAATAGCATTACCAACCTTACTACCACCTGGCTTTCTTCGTAAGGATATTTTTCTTGTTCCGTATCTAGGCATAATTTTAATTATTTAGTACTACATCCAAAATTTTTAGCATAATTAGCCATTTTAACTACACTCGATGAATACTTTTTTGTATTCTTCATAACCGCATTAGCAGCAGAGCAAGCGTCTTTAAAGCCGTTTCTTTTTGCCCAATCGGTAAACTTTCCCTCATTTTTTTCTTTAATTTGAGGGAATTTTTTTGTTCTTCCTCGTGTAGCCATTATGATTTTCTCATTATACCCGTTCTATTACTTCCAACTTGCGTTTTAAAAGCGTGGTGTAATTTTCCTTTTACACTTTTTGGGTAATGTTTATCTTCTTTCATTGAGTGATTGCCTGCATAAGGATGTCCATATCTTGATTTAGACATACCCTTAGACTCATCTCTTCTTGACTTGTAAGACTGTTTGTGAGGTCCTTTATGCTTCATACCTAAAGACTCATCTAGTCTGTCATTATAACCTTGTTTTTTCATTTGTTGATTTTTAAAAATTATTACTAGTATCCTGTACTTTTCATTGTTTTTTCCATGCCGTAGCCTGGGTTATTCTTTACTGAACCGTGATTCATTTTCGCAAACTCATGTGCTTGCGCTTTCCCTATCGCTGTATATGGAAAAACTTTTGTCTTCATTTTTCCTGTGTCACCGCATTTATATTTTACCGTTGGCATGTTATATGTTTTTATTTTACAAAGATAATAAAATTATCCTTTCTTTTCTTTTTTGTTTAAACCTTTAATAGTATCTCTCGCAGTTCTAAAAGCTTGACCAAATTTGCCTTGCTTAAGACTAGTAACGGTATCTTTACCTCCCTTATATATTTTATAAGCATTAGTATCTTTTCCCTTTTTAGCTTTGTCGTGAATTTTTTTAACAACCTTCCCAACTTTAGTATTTTTATACTTTTCAACTTTTGCTTTTACTTTATCAGCAGCCTGCTCTATTCCTGTTTTTCCCGTAGTCTTTTTTATATGCTGTCTAGTTTTTTTTCTATTTTCTCTAGCCTTTTGTCTATCTTCTTTAGTCATTAGGTATTTACCCTTTTTAATCTTTTTTTCTTGTCTTTTTTCAAATCGCGCCTCTTTTTTGGCACGCATTTTATCTCCAAATTTGCTCATAATTTTTTACTTTATTGTTGGTGAAGTATGTAACTTTATCTGTGCCGCTAGTCTATCTTTCTCTTGCTTACTTAAAGGCTTTTCCCAATTACTCATTCCTGGCAAAGTTTTATCTTTTATTTTTCTTTTTACTATTTTTTCTTTTCTCTTGTCCCACGTACCTTTCTTCTCCATCTTCTTTTTACGTTTGACATTACGCTTACGAGCCTTATCACTAATGTCGTAAAGCTCTAATCTTTTAGTAACTTTAGCAGTTTTTTTAGACTTTTTCTTTTCTTCGTCTAAAATCTTTTTAGTATTAGCTCTTTTTCTTTCTTTTAACTTGCCTAATATCGCCATAATTATTTTTTCTAACTTACTTTACTATTATCTTTCTTTCCTTTAAATCTCTTTCTTGTTCCTGAATAAGAAATATCATGCCCTGTTTTAGAATCATACTTTCCTTTACCTTTTACTTTACTGTATTTTTTCTTTAACAACTCACCTTTCTTTCTTCTTTTAAACTTATCTTTATAAGAAACTGTTCCGTCTTTGTTTTTTTTCTCTACAATTACTTGTTTAATTTTATCCCCACTTGCAGTACGGTCTTTTAAAACTGTACGCTTTCTTCCTAAAATATTCTTTTCTTTATCCTTTTTTGTAACTGTTCTTTTACCTCTGAAGTAAGTTACATCTTTTTTAACATCACCTTTTTTGTCGAACTTCTGAACTCTTCTTGAATTATTAGCACCACTACCTCGTTTAGTTTTATGAACAATCTTTTTTACCGACCCATCTTTTCGCAACTTAACTCTTTGATTTACTTTATTGCCCTCTTGGTCCTTCATTATTTTTGAGGTTTTTCTTTTTCGGTCTCTTAGTTTTTTAAGTATAGCCATAATAGTTTATCTTTGTAGCAAAGTTAATAAAATTAAATTTAATGAATTTGAATTACCTAAAGTATTGGAGAGTTATAAGATATTTCATAAAATCAAAGTATAACCTTACACAAGCAGACCTAGATATTCTTATTTTTTTATTTGATGAGGGATACTTTTCTAAAGATAAATTTAAAGAATTTGATGAACTACTTAGTTGGAATGTAAATAGGTTTGATAATTTACTGCGTGATGGGTGGATTGAAGTGTTTAGAAAGTATGATGGTAAAAGAAAAGGTTTATATACTCTTTCTTATAAAACAAATCGACTTATTGCCTCTATATATAAAAAATTAAGTGGTGAAGAAATACCGACTAGCCCTTCAGCTAACCCTATATTTAAAAGAAAAGTGTCTTATACTGACAAAGTATATCGTAATATGATACTAGAAATGAACCGATTTATAAAACAACAACGACATTCATTTGACGAATAATAGCTACTACCTCGTTATTAAGCAACATAGTATGTCCTGACTGTTGGTCATAATATATCTCGTCTCCCTTTTTTATTATCTCCACATCTGTTCCCACATTTAATACTTTACCTTTTCTATATCGCAGATTAGATGTTTCTTCTCCCGATAAAAGAAGTCCTGACTTTGTAGTTACTTCTTCATCTATGGGTTTTATTATAATATATGTTCCTATTGCTTGCATGTTGTATCGTATGAACGTGCCATTGTAATAATAGCGTTAGTACTTAGTATTGTATTAGCAACTGATATAGCGTTACTTAAAGCGCTTACAGTAACTTTGGTGGGGTCTATTACTCCTAAATCAATCATGTTTCCTGTTTTTTCAGTAACTACATTGTATCCTTGCCCTTTTTTAAATCCTGTGTTATAAATTTTATCAAACTTTAACCCCGCATTATCAAGTATCTGTTTAACAGGTGACAATAAAGATTTACTTAAAATTGCGTAAGCAATTTTTTCCGCCTCAGATTCTCCTATCTCTAACTCATCTCTTACATTCATCAAAGCTACTCCGCTACCTGGAAGTATTCCGTCAGATAAAGCAGAACGAACCGCACATACAGCATCATCAACTCTATCATATAACTCTTTTTGCTCTAGGTCTGTATTACCTCCTACATAAATAACCCCTACCCCTCCTGTTAAAGAGGCTATACGTGATAATATAAATTCTCTATCAGCTTTTGTCTTTGCTCTTTTGTGAGCATCTTTTAACTCAGATACTCTTTCATCTAATCTTTCTTGATGCTCCTCATCTTTTGGTGAACAAAGGACGACAGTGGAGTCTCTCCCAACTATCACCTTGGACGCTCTCCCTAAATCGGAGAAGTTTATAATACTCAAGTCGTCCCCTGTTTTCTCAGAAAAATATGTTGCTCCTACAGACATTGCTATATCTTGCATAAGCTCATGAGTTTTCCAACCAAATGACGGCGGGGGTATAATACATACTTTCAATCCCCTTTTCATAACGTTAGCCGCTAATGTTTGTATAACATTTTGGGAACACGGAGCTATGATAAGAAGTTTTTTACTTTCTTGAATAATAGGTTTTAATATATTTTCAATGTTCAAAACATTACTTATCTCTGCGTCGGAAACTAATATGTTTACATTCTCTAATATACACTCGTCTTTCTTTTGATTATTAACAAACAAATTACTTGAATAACCTCTTTCTATTTTTATTCCTTCTGTGGTTTCAGAATAAGTCTCAGAGTTTTGAGACTTCTCCACGGTCACTATTCCGTTTTCCCCAACTATATTATAAGTGTCGGAAATAATGTTTCCCACAAACTCATCATTGTTAGCTGATATTGTAGCAACATTGTTTAATGTCTTTTCCTCTACCTTAACACTATCTTTTTTTAATCTATTAATAATGTCAATAGTATAATTAGATAAAGCTCTTATAACTTCAGTTGCACTTACACTAGGATACTGAGACAATATATCGGTAGTATTTTTTACAAGAGATTCAGTTAAAACAATAGCTGTAGTAGTTCCGTCACCCGCTAAAGTGGCTGTTCTTTCCGCCGCTTGTTTCATTATTCTAACCGCTAAATTCTCCACAGGGTCAAGAAGCTCAACCGATTTAGCAACCGTAACCCCATCTTTGGTTACAGTAATACTAGCGGTATGTTCTGGTGATTCTATAAGGACTGTATTCCCTCGTGGGCCGAGGGTACTTTTTACTGCATTAGCAATTTTAGTAATTCCTTTGATTAACTTGTCTCTACCTTCTGTACCAAAGTCGAGCTCCTTGGGGATGTATCCTGTGTTGTTCATTTAATTTTAATTTAAGTTTAATTTACTGCAAATATAGGAATTTTTTCTTATACCACTAACTTTAGTTATGTCAAATTTTTTTAATGTTATTTATATATATATATCCCTCCTATTATATAAAAAAAGATTCACTAAAAAGTCTCTGATTTTCTGACATTTTCGACACTAGCTCTGATTATCAGTTAGTTAAGTACTTAAAATCGACACTATTTTCGACACTAGAATGTCAATTATCGTCATTTTCTTAACACTGAGTTAACATTAGAAGTATTATCTTTACAGTATGAGAATAGATATAACTCCATATATATACGTGATTATAATGATAGTATGCTTTTTACTTTCAGTTTAGACCAAAAGAAAAGGGAGCATATAGCTCCCTAATCCGCGTCAAACAAAGGGGTAATTTGTTATATTTCAAATATCCAAAATTCGCAGTTTTTACTACCTGCTCCAGCGTGATATAAAAATATATCCTGTTCTCCTGCCCACGGCATCCACGCAAACTCTCCTGTTAATAATTGAAGAAATCTTGTTCCCGCAGTTCCCGCACTTCCTACATAGATAGTAGTGTCAGAAGTATTGTTAAGATATATATATGAAGCAGTACTTGTAGTTGCGTCAAATATTTTATTATCCGTATGTGTAGTAGTAACCGCAGCCACACCACTTGTAACATTTGTACCTACAGTTGTATCTAATGATTTATTTAAAGATAAACCAATACTTAAAGGACCTGTTGGAGCAGGGCCACCTGAAGAGTTAGACCTAAGTTCTATTCTAGGGGTTATTGTAGCCATATCTTATTATTTAAACATTTTCTTTAAAGAAGCCATCATTGCCTCTCTCATTTCTTTTTGCTGTTCTGCTAGTTCAATACCCGCAGCAATATCTCTTACTGTATGAGAACTCTTCATAGCTCTTCTTGCTTTCGCCGCAGTAACAAGACCCATTTCAGAGTCAGGTCTGTCATTTATTAATCTGCCATTTTTTATTCTTAGTCCATCCATGTTGTTAAATATTTTAAATTTATACGTCTTCGTAACCAAATTTCTTACCTATAGCCAACACCTCTTTACCTTTATTTCTTCCATGCTTAATGGTTGTTGTTCTTCTTTTAACAGTAGGGTCTTTTCTATAGTAGTGCCTTTTGTCATCTTTTCTCTTTCTTCCTCCTGTTCCTCCATCTTTCTTCGCACGTGTCTTTACAACTTTAGTATCATACCCGTAATTGGTAATGTTTTTGATTTTTTTCTTATTCTTATTAACATCTCCTGTTTTATCTTTTTGTTTTCTGACTATTTCTTGAGATGTTTTTGAACCTTTATGTTGAGTTACTGTAACTCTCTTTTTCTTTTTCCCTGTCTCAGAGTCTTTCCATTTTTCAACAGTACGCGTTCTTCCTGTAATAGGATTTTTATAAACCTTCTTTCTTTGTTCCTGTCTTCCTTTCTTTTTATCAAACTCTCCTCTGTCGTATTTTTCTTTTCTGATTCTAGCTGAACGGTTCATTGTTTTTCTTTGAAGGGTCTTTAATTTTCTATTACCCTTGTCTTTGGACATCTTTCCACGCTCCATTTTATCTATTATCTTTTGTCCTTTCTTTTCTTTACGTGCTTCCATTTTTTTAGCACGGTGTTCTTGTCTAGCCTCTTTTTCAGCAGGCTTTTGACCGAATTTCGAACGAAACTTATCGCCTAATTTTGACATAATATTTTTCTTTATTTATTAGTACTGTTATATATGTTTTAAGCAAAGATACAAAATTTTATTAGATGTATGTAGTATTCAGGTCCCCCCCACCCCACGTTTGCCACACCCTTATAGAAAGTCATATTTTTTTACAGGGGGGGGATGTCTTTTTTTTTCGCTAGTCCCAAATTTTTTGAGATTTTTGCTACCCCCCTGACCTCTGTTGATGTCTCCTTAAAGAGACACTTCCTATTCTCTCCCCCCTCTCCCTCTCCCTCTCTCAATTATATTAATTCACTCCCTCCCCCTCTCCCTCTTAGGAGATAAAAAGCTTATTAGATACAGAGCAAAGGGAGACCACCTCTTCACGCGTTCAGATTTTAATAAATAAATCATAGGGAATACAAATAATTTAATTGATTGATTAACAGATATAAACAATACAAAGTTTATAAAATGTCAAAATTTATATTTTATTTAGTGTTATTCTCTTGTTTTAATCAAGAATTAGACCTATATTGTACTATTATTAATCAGAGGGGATACATAACCCCTCATAAATTTAAAAATTATGAGAAATTTATTAGAGCTAGAGACATCAATTCTAGCACAAAACGAAACGTTAAGAAATGGTTTAAAACTTAACGAAATTCACGAACATCAAAATGAGATTTTTACAAGTGGAGTATCAAAATTTAATTCCTCTGTTAAGATGTCAAAAATAGTTAAGAAGTCAATGGAGTTTTTCAATTCTGAGGAGTGCAAAAATGTACTTTTTGAAGAGGGTATTTCATGGACAAAAGAAGAGTTTTTTATGAAGTTGTTCGGGTGGAAAAGGGCTTATGGATATAAAATGCTAAAACTAGCAACAATTCACAGTGCAAAAATTAGAGGTTTTGTCAACACAATGCAGAGTTTAAGAGAACGTGGAGAAGATACCCAAGAAAGCAGTATTTCAGTGGAAAATTGCTTAAAATATGTTAGAGAAAGAGAAAATGGAGAAGATACCACAGAACAGAGGGTAGTTGATGTAACATTCTTAAAAGTCGCGTTCACATTTGAGGGGGTTAAAAAATCACTTACAATGAAACAAAGTGGAGCAATTAAAACAGATATGAGTGGCTCTGAATTAGAGCAAGTCCGAGAACATATCGCAAATGTAATAGTAAATAATAATCTTTAAAATTTATAAAAATGAACATTTATCAAACATATAAAAAGAACTACAAGTCCAACAGAGAAAAACAGATACAGATTGTCTATTCTCGCGTGTTAAAAATATGGGTACTTGTAGGAGTGTTAATAACAGTAATATCAATAATCAATTAAAATTAAAAAATTATGAATAATTCAACAGGTATAATATACCAAAACACAGGTTTAAGGAGCAGAGGTACTATGCAAAGTTACCATAATTCACCTGCCCCAAATTTTCACAACAAGACCACCTTTAACGTAGATTTGAGGGGGTTAAAACCAAGTGAAAAAAGAAGATTAATAAGATTTGACAACTCAGATAATTCGTTTAATTCGCGTTACTGTGTAGGTTTTGAAATTGAGAAAAACTATTTCACGCGAAACAGTTACGAAAACAGAGGGGACAACGTGGGGGAGTTAGCTTTATTTAAAGGTTTTGAGCTAGATTCTAGTTGTGGGGTTGAGGCAATAACTCACATTTTACCCCTTATGAGTCGAGGAGTATGGAGAAATAAAGTGTTTAATATGTTTCATCAAGCGAAACACATTATTGATGATGAGTTCTCTCCTTCCAACACAGATTGTGGGGGTCATATCACTTTAAGTGTTCACGGCTTAACATCAAGAGAATTAATTGAAAAAGTCCGTAAATATAGCGGATTAATAATGTCTCTTTATAGATTAAGGTTAGTCAACAATTACGTTCGATATAATATGACTATGCAAAGTGGGAGTTCAAATTGGATAAATGCACAACAAACCACAAGAGGAAATGTTGACACTAGCTATCATTCAAAATACTGTTTCTGTAAAGTGGGAGATAATGGAACAATAGAGTTCAGAGTTCCTCCACGTGTTCAGAGTGTTAAGCAGTTAATGAGGAGATACGAGTTGTTTTATGAGTTAATTGATTGTGCAGTCTCTGAAGTGCCTTATTCAGTATTTCTGAACAGAGTTCGACCAATTCTAGCGAGTATGTACCCAAGCCAAGAAGAAAAGGTCAACACCATTATTCGAGATAGTCGAAAGTTTCAGAGGTTTATTGATAGCAATGGAGAACGCACTTGTTCACTAACCGACACGTTCATTCAATGCAACACCGAAGAACGCAACAACGCACGTAGACACTATATATCGACTCACAGATGATGTAGTTCTTTAGCAATCAATCAAAGGGGACACAATGTCCCCTTTTTTTGTGCCTTAATGTATCTTTAAAGAGACACCACACGCCACACACCACACGCCACACACACCATCCCTAAAAAAGACACACACCATCCTAAAAAATAACACACAAAACGCTAAACTGTATCTTTAAAGAGACAGTTGAAACACGAATTTTAAAAACACGTTTATCAAAACACATATTTTGCGAGAAGACGAGTTTGTTTTTTTTGTGTTTGAGTCAACTGAGATGTTTTTTTTGTGTTTGAGTCAACCCAAACACGAATTTTTGAAGAAAACTTTAAGACAAGGTAACCTGTAATAGACGGCTCTACCTCTGTGGGAAGCAAATTGCTTCCAGCAAAATCCCACAGCCAGCTCGCTGTTGCAAGCTCACGCAAGCAAATTGCGTAACACAAAATGGTTCGTTAAAAAAAATAAAACAAAGCAAAAATTTGGTCGTTCCATTTATATATTATATATTAGCAAAGAATTTGAATTATTCATAGCGAAAAAGGGAAATCGTAGAGTTGTTAAACAGTGGGGTAAACAACAAAACGGAGTCCCTTTTTTAATTTGCCCCCCTTTTATTTGGTGATGTCTAAATTTTGTCTTATATTTGTTTATTATTAACCGAGTTCTATCTCTCATTATGGAGGTTGCTCACTAAAATTTTAAACTTATGTGTGTTATAATAGTCAAACAAAAAAAAGAACAACACGTTTCAAAAGAGGTACTAAAAACCTCAAGCAAAGTAAACCCTCACGGATTGGGGGTTGTATGGTTAGATACATTTGAAGTATCTTATCACAAATCAAAAGAGTATAAAGTTCTTGACACAACAAGACCTTACATTGCTCACTTTCGTTATGCAACAGTAGGTAAAATCAATCGTGCAAACACCCACCCTTTTGTGTGTGGTAATAATGCAGATGAGTTGCTTATGATGAACGGAAGTATTTATTCATTGGGTAACTTTAAAACTTGCGACACTAAAGTTCTAGCTAATCAATTAGGTAAAAAACCACGTCAAAGTTGGAAACAAGAGTTGTCAAAATACGATTGTAGATTTACTACAATTAATACCCGAACACGTACATTTCAAATATATAATAAGGAATTGTGGACACGTAAAAACGGGGTATGGTTTAGTAAAGATAATGTTCTATTGGACAACGTGGTTGCAGTATATGGGACATTAAAAAAAGGTTACTCAAACTACAATCATTACTTACGCAATTCTAAATATGTAGGTGGTGGAGTAACACAAGACAAATATCCCTTATTAATAGAAGGACTCCCTTATATGGTAAATAAAAAAGGAGTAGGACACAATGTTGATGTTGATGTGTTCAAAGTATCCAACACTAAACTAGCCGATTTAGACAAATTAGAGGGGCATCCTCGTTGGTATAAACGAGAGATAATACCCATTAAATTAAAGAGTGGTAAAATTGTTAATTGTTGGGTATACTTTAATGACAAACACGTGGGAGAGAATACAAAATTTCACAAAACCTATACACAATCATATACCACATCAAATTGGTGGAGTGGTTATTCAAAAAACAAATCTACATTTGGAAAAATTAAAACTTATAAACCAAAGAGTTTTGATTGGTCGCAAAGCACATTTAATTTTGATGACGACTTAACGTCCGATATTGAAGTTGATACTTTTCGCGAAGATGAAATAATACGCGAAGAAGAATTGTATAATAAAAAACCTTTTTGTGTTAATTGTTATCACGACTTAGAGTTTGACGGCTTTACTAATTATCACTGTAATGGTTGCGATAGTTGGTTTACAGAAACCGAAATACTAACCGACAGTATATAATATAAATGTGTGGGGGTTGTCTCTTTAAAGACACCCCCATTTAAAAAATTAAATAAATATGAAGTACACAGTTGAGCAATTAGAATTATTAATACATAATTGTAATGTATATAAAGTTAGTAATGATATAAAAGAAAAGTATATCAAAATGTTAAATGAATAAAATTATGAGAACAATAACAAAAACAATAAGAGTAACACAAATGACAATGGAGGAAGTCAAAGAACAAGTTAAACATATACTGTATGTAAATTGCCTAAGAAAATATGATGTGGGTATCGCAGAAGATGAAGATTGGGTTGATTATTTAGAATTATGCACAGGTGAAGAAATAGAAATTATATATTAATAAATAAAATTATGGAACAAGAATTAAAACTAACAGATGAAGTTAACGATATACTACAATATATAATTGACTTTGAATATCAAAGAATGTCTTCAAGTGGACAACAGATGATAGATGAATTAATAGAAATTATAAATAAATAAAATTATGATAACAATGGAAATCGAAGAGTTTATCGAAAGACATATACTACCATACGAAGATGATAATTTAGAATTAGAATATCGTAGAGGTAACATTGATTATGATACGGAGTATCTAATCGAACGAGCAACAGAATTAGGAATTAAATTAGAAAAATAAAATTATGGGATATACGGAAAAGTGGCGACTTAACGCAAGAGATTTAGAAGAAAACAGAAACGATTTAGATTATGCAAACTCTCAGCCAAACGAGAATGAAATAAAAAACGAGGTTAACGAAAAGCTTGTGCAATGGTATGATAGATTTGGAGACTACATACAAAAAGTAGATTTCCACCTTTACAATGAAGCTTGTGAGTATGCCGACGGAGAACAAGATTAATTCTTCCGTCTACGAGTTAGTTCTCGTACTGATGAGTTCACAAAGAACGAAACGGAAATTTAAAAATTTAATAAAATGAATGAGTTAAAAAAAGATTTGAAAAAACTAATTAAGATTGCTTTTAAAAGCACATACGAAAGATTAAAACTTTTAGTACTATTGATAATGACCATTGGCTCGTTGGGTGGTGGACTTTATGTAGTAGCTACAATGCTCGAAAAATGTGGTTGGAATATACCTTATTTCTTGTTGGGTTGTGTGGGTATTTGGTTTGGAATAGGTATGATAGATTTATTTAGAGACAATTTTAATAAAAGATAGAATGGAAAAAAACATAAAGTTTTATCTTGCAGTGGGAGTTTTTCTCGCGTATGTAACAATAATAAGTTTACTTGCGTTGTTGTAAGTAATTAAGTTTAATTTAAAAAAATATAAAATTATGGGAAGGTATTATTCAGGCGACATAGACGGCAAGTTTTGGTTCGCAGTTCAAAGTTCAGATTGTGCAGATAGATTTGGTTCGAGTGGTCAAACTCCAAACTATTTAGATTATTGGTTTGACGAAGAACATTTAGAAACTATTGATAAAGAGTTAAAAACAATAGAAAGCAATTTGGGGGAAAACCTAAAATTGTTAAATGAATTTTTCAAAACCAACAATGGATACAATGATGAAATGTTAAAAACATTCTTTAAAGAAAAAGGCAAAACCATAGGAGACGGCGACATAAAATATATGTTAGAGGAGTATGCAGATTATGGAATGGGCAAGAGGATAAGGGATTGCGTTAAAGAAAATGGAGAATGTAATTTTACGGCAGAATTGTAGTGTGTCTTTAAGGACACTAAAAGAGGGGACATTAGTCCCCTTTTTTTATGCTCCAAAATAAATAAACAATCATTTGGTTTTAATCTAATTTTACACTATCTTTATACTAAAATTAAATCATATCAAATGAAAGATAGAATTAAACTAACAATCAAGAGACTAGAAAAATCTAAAAACCCTCCTGCTTTTTATTTAGAAAAGTTAAGTAAGTTATTAGAAAACCCAACAAAAGAAAAGTGGGTAAATACGGGTCAATATCATAATGCTCAAATCTTTGCAAAAAATAACCCTGAGTTTAATATACCAAAAAAAATAAAGCAAGTAATGTTTTATGCAGGCGAGTATGTTGTGTGTTTACACAACGATACTTTTGTGTGGAATAAATGTGAGTTTAAAAAACTAGAAGATATTGAAAATTGTATTTGGGACAAAGAAGGTAAAAACTATGAGTAAAAAAAAGATACAAGAAGTAAGCCGAAAGGTATATGAAATGCTCGCAGAAAAAAATGATGCGTATGGAAACTCTGCACTAGAGCCCATTAATATATTTAGTAAAGGAAAAGCAAGTGAGTCTTTGTGTGCACGGATAGACGACAAATTAGCCAGAATAAAAAACAGGGGTTTGTCAGATGAAACCGAAGATACCCTCTTTGATTTATGTGGATACCTTATATTATTAATAATAGCAAAAGAAAAAGAAAATGAAAAAAGAGATATTTAACCAATATGTAGATGAGGTTGCTCACGCGTTTGAAGTGCAGGCATCCGACATATTTACTAAAACCAAAGAAAGAACAAAAGTGGACGCAAGACATGTTTTGTATTATTTGTGTAAAAATCGCCCTATGCGTATAACTTATATCCAAAAATACATGGAGGATAGGGGTTACAAAATAAACCACTCATCAATTATTCACGGCATATCACAAATTGAAGGAAAGATTGCTGAAGATAAAGATTACTTAAGTCTTATTAACAAAATAGAACAATGTATAGTTTAAGCGAGGTGTTTGAACAGTCTATACTAGACCGAGAAAGTGCCCAACTTGATAGCAGGCTTTATCAGGCGAGACTATTGCGTGGTATAAAAATAGTAAGAGACAATGAGACTTTAGAGGTTGAGATATTTAATACCACAATGGGTGGGGACTTTTATAAAGAAGTAAACGCAGAACAATATAAACTTTTCAAAGAAAATGGTTGGAAAATTGGGGTTTATGTTATATCTTTGACTAATTATCGTAGAAAACTTGTCAAGATTGAACAAAGAATTAAAGACGAGTTGAACAGTAGAAAAAATGCTAAAAGTATTAAGACGGCTAAACAACGTAGATTAACCATACTTAAAAACTTTAGCGAAGTGTCAAACAAATTAAAAGAATTTCAAAATGAGTAAAGTAAAAAATTATTACAAAGAACTATCAGAATTACCTATCAAAAGATTGGTAGAAAAAAAGGGAGGACTTGATTACCTTTCGTGGAGTAACGCGTGGGATATGTTAAAAAAAATATATCCGAACGCACAAAGGGTAGTATATGAATGTTATGAAAGTGGAGCTTTTACATTTGGGGAAAAACCTCAGGGTAATACTCTTAATTATTTTTCAGACGGAAAAACTGCTTATGTTAAAGTTGGAATTATAGTTAATGATATTGAACATATTGATTACCTGCCCGTAATGGACTTTAGAAATAAATCAATACCTCTTGATAAAATGACATCAATGGACGTTAATAAAGCTATTCAAAGAGCAACGGCAAAAGCTATTGCTATGCACGGGTTGGGACTTTCGTTATGGACGGGAGAAGATATTCCATCTGAAGACATACCAAGTTTAGAAAATAAACAAATCACTTTAGATATTGGGAGTGATTCGTGGAGCAAAGCATTAAATTATGTTGTTGCTAATAAACATTTGGGTACTGAAAAACTTGTAGCTATGTTGTCTAAAAAATATAAAGTAACAAGTGTTGTCAAAAAAGAGATAGATAAAGCTATTAAAATGAACACTTTACAATCAAAATAATTATGGAAAATATATTGACAATAATTTTAGTAGGAGTAGCATTTGGTATGGGTTTTATTGCAGGAATGTATGTAGTAACTCAAATATCTAAATGGATAACTAAACAAATAAAAAAGAAATAATTATGAGTTGGGATACAGAACCATATCAAGAGTTTGACGGAAAAGAACTCTGTGAATTTTGTGGAGACGTTTATACGGACAAAAAGTTTTGTTCGGAAGGTTGTGCTACGGCTTTTTTTAATGATTAATAATAACAAAGGGGGGGAGTTTTTTTTGAGTAACTATATTATGTCGTCTCCGTTACTCACCCATAGTGGGACTTTGTGTACTCTCCCCTCCTTTAATAAAAAAAAATTTATATGAAAAATGATTCAAGACACGTATATCAAAAAGATATAACATTAGAAGTAGAATACTCTTATAATAAAGACTACAGAAAAGTTTATGATATTAAACAGTTACGTAGAAGGTTTAGAAACTTAATAGCTAATTTAGAAACACACAATAAAAAATAATATGTCAAAAGAAATTTTAGAACTGTTAAAACAAGATGAACAGTATTATAGTGGGGTAGGTAAAAATTATTTATCTAATTCAGATATAGGAACATTATTAAAAAACCCAAAAGAATTTGGAATAGAAAGACCTGATAATGTAAACTTTATGAAAGGTCGTTTGTTTCATCAATTAATTTTAGAACCAAACAAGGTAAAAAATATAAACTGCATTGATGTTAATTCACGTAACACAAAAGCATACAAAGAATATAGTAATGGAAAGGTTGTTTTATTAAAAAAGGAGGTGGACGAAATAAAAAATCTTACTAAAGTTATGTTAGGTAATGTAGACTTCTTTGATATGATAAGGGAAAAAAATAATCAATACGAAGTACCTATGATAAAAGAAATAAAAGGGGTAATGTGGAAAGGGAAAGCAGATATTGTAAACGAGCATATATTAGTAGATTTAAAAACTACAAGTGATATATCTAAATTCAAATGGTCGGCAAGAGATTATAATTATGATAGTCAAGCTTACATATACGAACAACTTTTTGGTAAACCTTTATTCTTTTTGGTTGTGGATAAACAAACTCAGTCGTTGGGAATGTTTGAGCCTACACCTGAATTTTTAGAAAGAGGAGAGAGAAAAGTAGAACAAGCAATAAGTGTATATAATCAATTTTTTAGTAAAGACGCAGAAGATGATATAGAAACTTATTACATTAACGAACAATTAAATTAATTATTAACTAAATTTTATAAACATGTCAGAAAAAGAAAAAATTTTCGCAGACGGTTTCTCTTTTAAAACAAGAGAAAACCAACCCGATTTTGTAGTCGGCAGAATGTCAATCAAAGTAGAAGACGCGTTAGCGTTTTTGAAGGAACGGGCAAATAATGGTTGGGTAAACCTAAATATCAATAAAGCAAGAAGTGGTAATTACTATTGCGAACTTGATACATGGAAACCCACGCAAAACAATAACACAACAAGTACCCCTGTAGAGGAGGTTAAAGAAGATTTACCCTTCTAAATTTGATGTGTGAATGGAAGGGGAGGTCTGTCATATTCCTCCCCTTTTTTTGTGTCGAAATGTCAACAAACGAAGATATTTATATATATTTATTAAATTTTATTTTATATTTTATTTTATTTTACTTAAATTGAACTTAAAATCGACATAATCGACACTAACATTGATAATCAGCCACTTACATAAAAAAAAACGACACTAAAATCGACATTACTATGACACAAAACATCACTATTTTTAAAAATATAAGGGAAACAGCGACACCTTTTTACAGAGAGGTATCAGTTGTGCTAGATAGAATACAAGAGGGGTCTTCTAAAGAGCTTGTTAAAAAAATAAGATTAGAAAAGGATAAAGCTATAAGGAATGAATTAAAAAAAGACCTACCAGCAATATGTTTTTCTGGAAAATTTAACAAGAGAAATGACGATTCAATTGTAGAACACAGTGGAATAATATGTTTAGATTTTGACGGATATAAAAAACAAAAAGATTTACTTTCAGATAAAGAACAGATAAGTAAAAGCAAACACGTGTATTCTGTTTTTATTAGCCCTTCGGGTAATGGATTGAAGGTTTTAATTAAGATACCCCAAGACGCAGATAATCACGTCAATTATTTTAATTCTTTAGAAAAGCATTTCTCTTCCCCTTACTTTGATAAGACTTGTAAAAATCTTAGCAGGGTGTGCTATGAAAGTTACGACCCATTAATATATATAAATGAAAACTCTTCTGTTTGGGATGTAATAGAAGATATTGAATATACAGAAGTAAATGTTCATAGAGACCCCCCAACTATTCCCATCACAGATGAAAATAAGATTGTAGATATATTAATAAAGTGGTGGCAGAAAAAATACCCAATGGTAGAGGGACAAAGAAATCAGAATGTATATGTTCTTGCTATGGCTTTTAATGATTATGGAATAAATAAATCATTAGCATCTTACGTTCTTAATAATTATGCAACTCAAGATTTTAATTTATCAGAAATTCAAAGAACTATAGATAGTGCATACTCTCACTCTCAAAACTTTGGAACTAAGTACTATGAAGACGAGGAAAGATTAAATAGTATTAAATCTAAATTAAGAAGAGGTGTTACTAAAAAAGAAATCAGAAGTCAGTTAGAAGAAACAAGTTTAGATGATAAGACTATTGAGGCAGTGCTTAATAAAGTAGAGGAAGAAAATAAACTTAAGCAGTTTTGGACTAAAAACGATAAAGGGGTTATAAAGATTGTTCATATATTATTTAAACACTTTTTAGAAGATAATGGGTTTTACAAGTATTGCCCCGAAGGAAGTAAGAACTATGTGTTTGTTAGGGTTACTAATAACCTTATAGACCATACATCAGAAAAAGAAATAAAAGATTTTATATTAGACCACTTAATCCAATTAGATGATAGCTCTATTTATAATTATTTTGCCGACCAAACAAGATTGTTTAGGGAGGAGTTTTTAACATTATTGTCTACGATAGATATTTACTTTATTGCAGATACCAAAGACTATGCTTATTTATATTACAAAAATTGTGCAGTGCAAATAAGTAAGAATGAAATAAAAACAATAGACTATTTAGATTTGGGGGGGTACGTGTGGAAAGACCATATAATAAACAGAAACTTTAATCTATGTGACTCTAAAGATTGTGATTATAAAAAGTTTGTTCACAATGTTTGTGGAGAAGACCCTGAGAGAACACTATCTATGGAGAGCACTATAGGATATATGTTGCATGGGCACAAGAACTTATCGTATTGCCCTGCAATTATTTTAAATGATGAGGTTATATCAGATAACCCCGAAGGTGGAACGGGAAAAGGAATCTTTATGAACGCATTAGCACAAATGAAAAAAGTTGTTACTATAGACGGGAAATCTTTTGCTTTTGAAAGGTCTTTTGCTTATCAGCTTGTTTCAGCCGATACACAGATATTAGTGTTTGATGATGTAAAAAAACATTTTGATTTTGAAAGATTGTTTAGTGTGGTAACCGAAGGTTTGACATTGGAAAAGAAAAACAAAGACGCGATTAAAATACCATTTGCAAAGTCTCCTAAAATAGCTATAACTACCAACTACGCTATAAAAGGGGCGGGAAATTCTTTTGCTCGTAGAAAATGGGAGTTGGAATTGCATCAACATTATAATAAATCATACACCCCATTAGATGATTTTGGAAAACTTTTATTTGGAGATTGGGGAGATGAGGAATGGTGTCAGTTTGATAATTATATGATAAGTTGTTTGCAAAACTATTTAACCTCAGGGCTACACAAAAGTAAATTTGTTAATCTTAAGGTTAGACAATTATCAGCAGAAACCTCGCATGATTTTATAGAATGGTGTGGTTTAATAAAAGGCTCTCAACCAAACCCTAAACTAGTTGTAGATGTTAGAAATTATAAACATCAACTATATTTAGAGTTTATAGAAGAGTATCCCGACTATGCCCCTAAGGCTAAAATGACCATATCCCGTACTCGTTTTTATAAGTGGTTAGTATCTTATGCTTTGTTCAAAGAGGGAATACAACCCGAAGAAGGAAGAGATTCCGCAGGAAGGTGGTTAAGAATTAGAAGTAAAAAAGAATTGGAAGTCCAAACAAATATAGACTTTTAGAATGAATTGGAACTTACACCGAGCAATGCTTAATTCTTATTATGTAATTATAAGGGGCTATGACCCTTACTTAATGATGTCAAAAGGAAGGGGTTTTTTTGCTCACGACCCCACAAACGATTTAGAAAAAAAAGATGTAGAGGGTGTTTTAATATACTTTGAAGAAGAAGAAGATTATATAAAGTGTCAAGAAATAAATAATTTTATAAAAGAAAAATGGAGTTTAGAAAATACCAAGCAGAAATAATAGATAAGGGTGTAGGTGTTTTATTAAAGCACGGTTTTTTATATTTAGCTATGGAAGTTAGAACAGGAAAAACCTTAACAAGCTTGGGAATAGCACAAAGCTTGTTTGTAAACAATGTGTTGTTTATAACAAAAAAGAAAGCTATTCGTTCTATAGAAACTGATTACCAAAAACTAGCTCCAAAATTTAAACTCGTAGTAATTAATTATGAGTCTCTTCATAAAGCTCCAATGTTAAAATGGGATATAGTTATTTGTGATGAGTCTCACAGTTTGGGTGCGTTTCCTAAACCCAACAAACGAGCAAAGGCTGTAAAAGATATTATATTCAAAACCCGTGCCAAAGTAATACTTTTATCAGGCACTCCAACACCAGAGTCTTACAGTCAAATATACCATCAAGTATTTGGTATAATTAAAAACCCCTTCAATGACTGTGTAAACTTTTATAAGTTTGCTCACAAATACGTAAAAATAAAAGAAAGAAAAATAAACGGATTGTTTATAAGAGACTACTCTAATGGTTCAGAACTTATTATTGATAAGATGAAACCATATACTATTAACTTTTCTCAACAAGAGGCAGGGTTTAAAACAAAAATATCCGAACAAGTTTTATACGTAGACATGGATAATATTACCTACGACGTTAGTAGTAAATTAAAAAGAGACCGAGTAGTGGAGGGGGAAGAAGAAATAATTTTAGCCGACACGCCCGTAAAGCTTATGATGAAATTACATCAATTATATTCAGGTACTATTAAATTTGAAAGTGGTAACAATATGGTTTTAGATTATAGTAAAGCCACATTTATAAAAGAAAATTTTAAAAACAGAAAGATAGCTATATTTTACAAGTTTAAAGCCGAGCTTGAGGCTCTTAAAATAACTTTTGGAGAAGATATAACCACAGACCTAAGTGTCTTTAAGGAGACAGAAAAACATATCGCGTTACAAATTGTAAGTGGAAGAGAGGGAATTTCTTTAAAAGAGGCTGACCATATAGTTTATTATAACATTGATTTTAGCGCAACAAGTTATTGGCAGAGTCGGGATAGAATGACAACAAAAAATAGAATGAAGAATAGTGTTTATTGGATATTCTCTAAAGGTGGGATAGAAGATGATATATATAAAGCGGTAACAAAGAAGAAAGATTATACGGTAAGACACTTCAAAAAGGATTTATTATCTTTGTAAAAATGAGTGAACAAAAAATTCAATTTAAAAAAATCAAAGAGTTAGAACAACAGGGTTATTATGTAATCAAACTTACAACCACCAATAAAAACGGTATACCTGACCTTATTGCTATCCCTAAAGATAGTGATGTGTTATTTGTTGAGGTAAAAAAACCTGGAGGAAAACTTTCGAAATTACAAGAGTATAGAATTAAAGAATTAGAAAAACATGGAGTTCGAACCGAAGTATTTAGAGGATAAAGATATTAAGTGTAGATTTGACGACTATTTTATAGATGAGTTAATTACACTACCGTATAACGCGGCTATAGGAATTATGGATGCCGTGAAAATAAACTCACACCTTTTGCCTGAGAAAAATAATTGGTCACAGTTGGTGGCAGGGGTGGTAAAGGGCAAGACCCCTTTCTTTTTTGAATTAGAATACATCAAAGAAAAGGGACAAGACCCTATTTATTTAGACATATTAGAAATAGATTGTGACGACTATTTAGATTATATAAACTTAAATCAATATTTAAAATGAAATTAACTGCTGAAGCTCAAAACGCAAAAGACATGGTAGAAAGAAGGTACAACATAAAGCTACACACCCGTTGTAGAACCTCACCATATATTAAAGCCAGGTGTATGTTTTCAATGCTACTTTACAAAAAAGGATATGGTTGTTATGCTATAAGTAAAATGCTAGAATTAAACCATGCGACTATTTTAAACTACTTCAATAACTTCAAATGGTTTTATAAAACAGACAAGGATTTTGCTGAAAGTTATGAACAATTTTATGAACAAATGCGAAATTCCTCTATAATTTATACACAAATGAACGAGTTTGAGTTAAAAAAAGAACTGCTTTTATTACAAACAGAAATAAAAAACTTATATTTACGCAACCGAGAGCTAGAAAACCAAAACAAAAAACTCAAAGAAAGCAAGGTTATGTATATAGAAAGTAGAATGTAATATCAATATAATGAACAAAAAACCCAATGCTGTAGAAAGAAATCGACTTACCTACATTAATCATTTGATGGAGGAGGTTAATTCTGCCACCGCTCAGGTTTATGAACATTTCGTAGATAAGGAGTATACTGAAGCCAAGCAAGCCACCTATAATTTAATAAAAAGACTTAAAGAAGTCATACAATCCTTAGAAGATGAAGTTTAATTCCGATTTTCGTCCTCGTTTAAAGGGGAATAAAAAAAGAGCGTTTGAGTATTTCACTAAAAATGAAAGACGAATTTTAGTAATAGGGGATATTCATGCCCCTTTTGTTTTAGACGGATATTTAGAATTTTGTCAAGAAACTTATGCTAAACATAATTGTAATCAAGTAATTTTTATTGGGGACATTTTGGATAACCACTATAGCTCTTTCCATCAGACCGACCCGAATGGTATGGGAGGGGGTCAAGAGCTTGAGCACGCAATAACAATAGTTCAAGAGTGGTATAGAGCTTTTCCTGTGGCTGATGTACTCATCGGAAATCATGACCGCATCATAATGAGGAAGGCTGTAGATTCAGATGTACCTAAACAATGGATTAAAAGTTATAACGAAGTTTTGGGAGTTGATTGGAATTGGACTGAAAGAATAGTTTATGACAAAGTTCAGTTCGTACATGGAGAAGGAGGTACTGCGCGCACAAAAGCAAAGAACGATATGATGTCCACCGTGCAGGGTCATATACACACCCAATGTTACACCGAGTGGCTAGTTGGGAGAAACTTTCGCGTGTTTGGGATGCAGGTGGGATGTGGGATTGACGCTAAATCTTATGCAGCCGCTTACGCTAAACATTTCAAAAGACAAGCCATTGGTTGTGGAGTTGTCTTAGGTGGTCACACTGCTATAAACTGTTTAATGGAATTATGAGGTTTGAATCAAAAGAGGATTTGGTTAGGGAAACTAAAGCTATAGAAAGATTTATTAGGCTGTTTGGAGGTAGCTATAAAAAGCTTGGACCAAATGATATTGACTTCCGAGTATTCGATAAAGATAAAAAAATAATTGCCTATGTAGAGGTAAAAGGAAAAAGTAGTTGGTTAAAAGACTGCTTTCCTTTATATGTAGCCGCTAGAAAATTAGTTAAACTTTGTGATAAAAGACTTAACCCTGTGGTTATGTGGGCTTGCAATGATGGTATTATATACGCTAAAGTTCCAGAGCTTGTGGGTGAAATGAGATGGGGAGGAAGAAATGATATACGTGATGATGCGGTTAATGACCAAGAGCTCATGGTTTATTTTGAAAGTCAAAAGTGTTTTAAATATTTAAAATATTAACTACTTAAGTGGCTCGACTGTCCCTCCTCTACGTGAAGGTCTTGATTTCTTTTTATTTTTACTTTTAGAACCCTTTTTACTACTATTGGGTCGATAAGATGGACTCACACCTATAACATCATAGAATGTTTCTTCTGTCATTTTACCCTCCTCTATTAAAGATTTTACAGGAGAAATAAATGGGTCAAACTGAAACCCTACTCCCAATTCAAGAAGGCTTTCTGCAATTTTAGTTGCTTTTTGAGACATGCTTAAGTTCTCGTCTGTAAAGCTTTTAAGCATTTCTCTTGTTATTCTAGTAAAAGGATTGACACCCTCTTGTATACGCGGGTTTTCTCCCGACAACTTCAATATAGCCTCCTCTAAAGATGAGCCAATAAGGGGTACTTGAGAAAGCAAGTTCATACCCAAAAGAGCTCTTTTCATTTGCTTTAACACCTCTTCTCTGTCGTCATCATCTCCCATTGAAAGTTTAAATATGTTCGCCATTAATGTAAACATTACGTTAGCCATTCCTAAGTTTAAAACAAAACCCCTAATAGCGTCCGCATCAACCTGCCCCTTTTTACCCGCTCTATACATGTTGGTCGCAGACATATAAACCTTATTCATTTGTAAGAAAAGAGTACTTCCAAACATAGTAAAGAAACGACTAATCATATCATTATTCATTTGTAAAGGTATTTTTTCCGTTCTTCCTCTTGTTTGCTGAGTAAGTTCGTAATCTTCAAAAGCCTCTACAGCTTGCTCGTGAGACATGCCCGACCTGATATTAGCATTATAATTAGCCATATATCCCATTATACCCATTATATCCCCCAACACCGTAGGAGAGCCCATGGCTGCCCTAAAAACTCTTAAAAACTCCCCTAACGCATCTTCTCGTCTTCTAACGTCTTTTACTGTGGGGTTACCAGAAACTAATCCGTATAAGTCTCCCTCTAGTCCTTTTTCTATTCTATCTCTAAATACGGGACTTATATTATATGCTTTTCTAATTTGCTTTGGTAGTGTAAGCATAACATATCCCATATCAGCCATAAAGGCTATGAGTTCTACGGGTGTTAAAAGAACATCAGCTAGTTTTGTTTTACCGCTTTGTTTTTCTTTTGCGGTTCTACTTCTTACAAATTTATAATCTTCGAAGGCGTTAATAAAAGAAGATGCCTGTTTAGGTATTTGCATTAATCTAAAAGCTAAGGCGTAAGATGTGAATTTTGTCATAATTTTTTCCACCACCCCAGGTTTAATTCTATTCATAGACTGTGGGTTGATAGCAAAATTTATAGCTCTTTTTAATGCCGTGTTCAAACCTGATTCTTCAAGCAACACCTTTACCGCAGGCGTATTAATAATTGCGGTTAAATCTTTTACCCCCAAAGCATAAGCTTTGTAGTGCTCCATGTTATCAATGTGGTTAGCCAAAGTATCAGTAAAACCATCTGTAACCAACACGTCACCTGAAACATCTGTTCTTTGTTTTAAAGCTGAATGAGTTTCGTCGGTAAATATACTACCAAAATTACCCCCCTCTATAAGAGCTTGAGAGGTTTCGGTTCGTGTAATAGTTCTAGTGGGGAAATAATTTTCCACATATTCCAAACTTACATCATTTGATTCCTTATAAACTTCGTTGATTCCAGGGAAATATTCATTACTTAAAAAGTCTACCGTTTTGTCGGCAAACTCAATAGCTTGAGGTCCAAGCATTTTTTTTATCTCATTAATTTTTTCTTGAGTAAAGCCTTGTTTTTCTAGTTTTTGTCGTTGAGTTTCATTCTTACTTAAAGCGTATATACGCAAAAGTTGGTCGCCGCTAAACCTTTGAACTTTTCCTTTTATGTTTAATTCTTTTATACCTATGTATAATTTTTTTCTTATTTGTTTATACCCCTTAGTAATGCCAGGGATAGAGTTAGCTAACTCGTCAAGCTTTTTATTCACTCTTTCTACACCCAATATTTGAGCCCTATTCATTCTTCTTAATGGTCTCCACACATTATTAGTAAAAAAGTTTTTACCCTCCAAACCCCTGTCTAATAAACCTGTTAACGTTTGAAGGTGAGCTAACTTGTCTTTAAAGAAAGCTCTAAGACCTATCGCGTTTCCTAGTTTTAATTTTTTAAAATAAGCCTTAACTCCTTTTAAAAGCTGCCCCTTTTTAAACATAGCTCTTATTTCATTATCGCTTTGAACCAATTCATTAGGGTTTTTAGGTCTTAACTTCCCCTTCTCGTCTGTCGTAAACAACTCAGGGTATGTTTCTTCTATTTGTTTAGTGGCCTCTTGGCTAAGTTTTTCAGCCTTAGCTGCTCTCTCAATTCTTTTTAATTGCAACCTACCGATAGACTCAGCTCTCGCCTCTTCTAATATTTTTAATTTAGCGTCCACCTCTTCCATAGTAGCCGACATAATATCCCCAACAGTGTCAAAGGCTTTTATTTTATCAAGCATTGCTTGCTCATTTTTAGTTAAGTCAGCGGGGGTATTTAAAGCTTTAGTAATTAATTCCGTTTCGGTTATACCTAGCTCACTTAGTATCGTTTCAGGGCTAATATCATTTTTAAGTTTTTCAATTTTAGCTATACGCTCATTAGTGTCTTTAATTAAAGCAACCTTTAATACATTTTTTACTGCTCTAAAAAACTCTTGACCTCTAGCATCTAAACCTTTTGTTACTCTTCTCCCTCCTCGTGTAATATTTACTTTAGCTTTTTCTTTTACAAGTTTCTCAATTTTTTTAATTGTGTTTTCTCTTATCTTAGATTTTTGTTTATCTATGATTTTCATAACCTCTTCGGTTTTAGCCACGTAATTTTCAGACGTAAGGTCAGTTATTCTTTTTAATAAAGAATTTATTTGGGTTTGGGTGTACGTGTCCGATTTAGGTAGTGTTCTCCTAATCAATCCACGTAGTTGGTTTTGTAAAGCTTTTATTTCTTTAACTGCTAGTTTTTTGGTTTTTAAAATATTTCTAATAGCACTTATTTCTTTTTGTATAGTGGGGTTTGTTCTTATACTCAAACTATTATCTAAAGCTATCTGCATATTTCTTTGAACGTCGGGTAATTGTTTTTGATAAACAGAACTTTCTTTTAAAAGTCTTTGAGCTTCTGCTCTAACATCTGCATAAGTTCTAACCCTCCTTGCGCTCCTTTTGCCTTCTGGAGTGGTGTAAGCAAACTTGTTTAACTTGTTTTTAATAGTATTAAACAATCTAAAACCTTCTATTGCTCCTCCTTCTATATTCGTAAACTCGGTAGGTAAGGTTACATTTTCATCTACCTTTATTTTCATCGCCTCATTTATATCCTTAGCCTTAAACCCTCTTGATTGTAAAACACTTTTTATAGACGCATCCGATATTCCTTGTTGTCTACCCTTGTTTACTATATCAATTATAGAATCGGTCGAACTAAACATTACTTCAGGATTCTTCAACTGTATAAGCTGCTTGTCGGTAAGCTTTATTTCTTTACCAGAAAATATATCTGCTAACGCTGTTCCTAAAAACTTATCAAGCGTCATGTTTTCTATTTCAGTTGTGGTTAAGTCTTTAGACATTTTGAATTGTGTCTTAATGTATGTCCACATTCCTTGTAGCCAATTTGTAAATTTAGACAGTAAACTAGCATCAGCAATATTTTCACCTTTGTTAGCTATCATAATAGCCATAGTTTCATTAACAGCCTTAGTTGCGTCACCATTAAACTTTTTTAATTGTCTTTTATAAAGCGCTGTTTGCTGAACTAATTCTGCCCCTTTTCTATAAATTTGCTGACCCTTTTCGGTTGTTTGCAAATAATTAGTCCACACGTGACCAAACTCGTGAATAGAGGTGTTAAATAATTCTGATTGATTATTGTGAACCTCAGGGTTTATCCATATATCTCCATCTACAGTAACACCATAATAAACCTGACCATCTCTCGTGTATTGTCTAACATCATCTCTGCTTATTACATTATTAAAAGCCTCTTGTGTTGAACTTATATTTACTGAAGGAAAAGCCTTATTCATAAAGGCTAACATTTGAGTATTGTTATTTACAGGGTCTCCTTCTGTTACTAGACCACTTATAACTCTTGATATTTCAGATGGAGTAAGAGCACCATAAGTCGCAAAAGCTTGATTTAGCGCATCAACCAACATTTTTTCATCTTTAAAACTAAATTGAGTTTCACCCATAACCTGCCTTTCTTTGTTTCTTAATGCTTGCATACTAGGGCTTTTTCGCATTGTGGGCTTTCTTCTACTAGCTTGACCCTTTTCCTCTAAAGCTGACCATGTTCTCTCTGCTCTTTCTGAGGTAAAGTTTTTATCAGACTTTAAAGGTTGGTTGTATGTTTCTTGAACATAATCATTAGAGCTTTCATAAAGTTGTTGGCCCAATCCTATACCTTGTAGGGCGGGGTGTATTTCTGAAATCGTTACTGTTCCATTGTTTTTTCCCATTTGTTCACCTTGTCTTCCTGACACCATTTCTAACCTCCCTAACAACTGTCCTTCAGCGTGTAAAAAAACCCTCGCTTTATTCGAAGGAATTTGATAAAGCAATCTTTGGTCTCTGTTAAGAGTACTTCCATCCAAAACAGCGTATTTTACCTCAACTTCCCCATTTTTTATTCGCGTAACTAAATTAGCGTCTAATTCAAAAGAAGGGTCGTTTCTAAATACGCCCCTAGTAAACATCATTCCCCCACCACTTCTTCCTTTGTTTGAGGATAGTACGTTAAGTAAATTAGTAAAAGAGTTTTCCATACCCCCTTCGACAGGAGCTCTTTTCATTTTAGGAGCGGTAGGTTTTTTCTGACTTTTAAACTGAACAAACTCTACGTTATCATCTATCCTTCCTTCTGTTTTGAAATCTACTTTACTTTCAGTTCCTTCTTTTAAGCTTTGTTCTAAATCGATAGCCCCCTGCATGTCACTTTCTATTTCCGCTACACGTGTTTCATTATCTTTAAATAGTTGTTGTTGAAAAGGGGTTAGTTTTTTGTTGTTCATATTTTTAGTAGCAACCTCTGCGAGTAAACCATCTAACCTTTGGTCGGTTAACTCATTATTAGCATACTTAATTTTGTCTCGTCTAGTAGCTTTTAATGGATTTGGAATACTTGGGGTCTCTACCTCTACGTCAGTCGCTTGCTCTTCGACTTCAACAGTTTCGCTTTCAGGGGTAGTTTCTTGTTGGGTGTCTCTTGTTCCCACTGTTGCGCCATCTGTGGTTTGTTTTTCCACATCCACGCTCTCTGTTTTTGACTCTTGAATGGCATCTTTTTTCTTATTATTTACAAGGGTTAATACTTCGTTATCATTAGTTACATTTATATCTAACTCGTCTATTTGTACGGCTGTTAGTTTATTTAGTCTTCTTAAGAATTTTTTCTTAGACATGGTTTTACCATCAATAGAATATTGAGACTGCTTAGACCCTAAAGCCTTTACGTCTCTTACTGCCTCTAAATTTATCGCGTCTTCAACTAAATTTCCTGTTGTGGTAATTTCAGAGATTTCAGAATCTATATCAGAGATAGTTTTAGAATTTATTTGTTTAAGATTACTTGTTCGACTTAACTCTGACTTTGCCCCCAATAATTCCATTACTCTAGCTATATTTTTTCTATTAGCATTTTTACCTAATAAATCTTTTGCAGTTCTTCGGTATCCTACATTTTGTTGTATTTGTTGATTTTGTTCGTCGCTAATTTTACCCAAGTTATTCATGTTGGTAGACCATCTTGAAATACCTGAATCGCTATTTCTTTCGTTAGCCATAAAATTATAATCAAGAAGATTGTTAGCCAACTCAGTATTACTCTTCGCTACATTGTCCATAAACATGTTCACAGCCATCCCAGAAGAGTTGTTACCTAAACCACCCCAAGACTCTAAAAATATTTCTTTACCGCTTATTTCTTGTCCTGCTGATATTTGAGCAGCATATTCACCTAACCCCTCCATAGCGGGGTCAAAAACAATTCTCTCAGCCGTTTGTGCTAAAATTAATTTTCCCACTCCTGCTGTTTTACCAACCTTAAATACTCTACCCGCTAAGCCCATAGAAATATAATCAACAATAGCAATAGGAATACCTCTTTTTGTTCCAATTTCCCTACCTCTATTAAACACTTCTTTATCGTTAAAAGCTTTAGCTACATCTTCAGGGTTAGTTAAATCATAACCTTCTTCTCTCATAGCCTCAAATATTGAGTTGGTGTATTCCAACACAAAACCTGATAATGCCATCCCTGTTTTAAAACCCCTATAGCCCCCTGTCACAGCTCCCGCAGGAACAGTAAGAACTTCTTCCCCTGTTCCCACTTGAGGCCCCATTTGGCCTGCTACAAACGCACTACCTGCACCTATACCTGCTCCTAGAGCGGTGGTAGATGGTACTATCCACATTCCATAAGGCAACATTTTAGTAAAACTTTCAGCAGCTAGAGCTATACCATTACCCAACATTAAATCAACCCTCATTCCGCTCGTTCCTAATACATATTTTTTAGCCTCACCAGACTTAGCTCTATTATACCTGTAAAGAAACTTAGATTGTCTCGGGTCTATTTTAGCCATGTGTTCTGCAAGAGCTATTTGAACCTCTTTATCACTTGCATCTTTCATTCCTAATTCAGTTTGAATAAGAATATTTCCCGCTTTACCTGTGTGCCATGCGTTAACTAGTGATTGTTTAAAAGCTGCCCACCCCTCTAGATATTCGTACATTATATTCTCATCATTTTTTCTATCAAACCATAATTTAGAAAGCTCATATTTATGAGCTGCAAATTGTGATGTATAATTAGCTAGGTCTGCTTGAGATATTAATTCTTGTAGTAATTTTGCTTGTTCTTCGTTTTTTGGAATTACCGTAGACAAATCATCTATGGGTACTCCAAAATTCTTTAATGAGACCACATTCATTTGGTCCTTAAAATCTAAAGCAACCAAATTAAGGTTGGCTGCATCTTGAGCTTTTTTTTCAAAGTTACGTTGAAGAGCTAAATCCAAATCGTCTCGCACGTCTTCTCTTTTATTATCAAACACAATCTTTTGCAAAATTTCTTTTTGGTCTTCTAACTCCTCAACTTGTTCTACTATATCTTCATCTGCACGAAGAATACCTTTTTCGTCTCTATATAGATAATCTTTAAAGCGCTCTTGTTCTTCATCTGTCATCGTCAATTGAACATAGTTGTTTCTAACATCTCTATCCATGTCTGCTAACTCACTCAGTGTATATAAATCATCTCGCAAGTCTTGATAGTCTTGCCACATTTCTTGTTCCACAAAATAATCTAAACCCTCTTTGTTATAAAAGCTTTGAGCAAACAATTCGGGTGAATCTACTGTTTTCCAATTTCCTTCTGCAAAGTTAGCGGCTTCTTCTTCTGTGTCAAAATAATAAACTTCCTCTCTCATTTTAGCAAAATCTAAAGCATCTTCCCAATTATCCTTGTCAAATTCCGTCCACCTATCAGCCCAAGCACTATGGAAATCAGGGTCAGTTGGAAATAACATAGGAAAAGCCACAAACCTTCCATCTTCCTCTGCGTAAGTCATAAGATGAGTAGACACTGTGCCATCCATATTTTGACGACCTATTTGCCTTGTTTGTTGAGCCCGCATTGCGTTAGACACAAAATCATCCACTTGAACATCCCTTTCTTCAGGAGAAGTGGAATAATCAACAATAAATTCTTTTAATTTTTTAGAGGACTCAGGGTCGCTAGTATCTACCTCAACTACTATTTCATTTAAACCATCCGATGTCATCACACTAACTTTCTGTCCCCACCCACCAGGACCAAAAATAAATCCGTATTTAGAAAACTTTTGAGTTAAATAATTTATTACATCATCTCTTTTTTGGTTTACAAGCTTGTCGTCTACAGTAATAATATCTTCTTGAAACTCTATATTATCATACAATAGCGCATTGTGTGCGTTTTTTATTTGAAGGTTTTCTAGTTCTCTTTCTTCTTTTTGTTTTTGCTCATAGAGAGCTTGAGCTGCCGCGTCTTCTTCAGCTCTTCTTTCTTGTATCTCTTTTAATTGGTTGTCATCCAAAAACTCACCCGTCATAGCATCTTTGGGTAGCTCAGGAAGGGATTGTTGTCCTCTAGCTGTAGCGTCCATGGGTGCAACTAAAGATTGTTCGTAATCAAAAGAAGGTTTACCTTTAACATCTTCGATAGTAAATTGTTCTTGCATATCAAAAGAACCACCATCATCATCCATGCCCGCTATTTCTTTTAAGCCTTTAACGCCCTTTTCAGTAGTCGCGGGAGAAACCGAAGAACCATCTTCCGAAGGAGAATCCGTAACGCTGAGGTCTGGGTTTTTTTTT
>CEOR01020202.1_pt1 | contig 40584 bp, 62 predicted proteins | sample 530661 | NCBI WGS metagenome assembly CEOR01 (sample SAMEA2620836, study PRJEB7988) | marine metagenome | biome: marine biome (ENVO:00000447); feature: deep chlorophyll maximum layer (ENVO:xxxxxxxx); material: "saline water (ENVO:00002010), including plankton (ENVO:xxxxxxxx)" | depth 65 m
TTTTCCTGGTATTAAAGTCAAAGCTGGAGTACTAACTGTTGTACCTTTAACAACAGAAGACAATTGAATTGCACTTTGTACTAATAAACTTAATTGTTGTGATTGTTTTGTAGTAATACCTACTTTTGCATTATTAGTTGTTATGTCAGTTGCTTGTTGAGTAGTTATTCCAGTTTTAGCTGTATTAGATACAATGGCATCTGCTTGTGATTGTGTTATACCAACTTTAGCATCATTTGTAGCCATTTTAGTTATATGTTCATTAGTTTTAGTAACACCTTCATCTATCTTTTCAAAAATATGTTTAATTAAAACCATAAAAGGTTCATCTGAATTATCATCTATAACATCATCATATTTGTTATTACCTTTATCATCTCTTAATTTACTTATTGCCATTAGCTATACTCTCCACTTATAGTTATAGAGAAATACATATCTTGATTGCCTGTATTTGAATCTTTTTTTAAAGCTAACCATATTCCATCTCCTGCTGTAAGACTATTTCCAGATGATATAGTTGTAGAAGATGTAAAAACTCTATCTGCTGCAGCTACAGTTATAGCAGAAGTAGATGTTATTTGTGTTAAACTTGTAGATGAAGCATCATGTACACTGGTTCCTTTAAAAACATAAAACTTTACAGGGTCTGTTGCTCCTGTATCTCTAATGTATCCTTGTATTTGTATTTTAGTTATTGTTCCATCATGTGGCATTATCCAAGCAGATGGAGTATCATACATATTAACACTTGATATAGTACTATCGCCATTAGTCCAACTTTCTCCAGTAATTCTATAAGGCATGTAATATACAGTTGTGCTTGTATTGTTTGTTCTATACCCACCAAAAGATTGATGCCATTTTAAAGTTGTACTCCCACCACCTCCAGCTAAACTACCATTATTAGTTATAGCAATATCATTACCTGCATCATCTGTAAAATATAAATTATTTGGTGCAACATTTTTTACCCACAATTTTCCATATCCTGCAATATGGTCAGGAGCAGCAGATTGTTCATACATACTTATATTTCCTTGAGTGTAAATATCGCCACCTACTTTTACAGCAAAGTCTCCATAAAGTCGATCAGCAACAACATTTGTAGAACTTCTATATGCTTTTCCTGTTTGGTCACTTACATAAGTTTTTGTAAAGTAGTAATTATCATCATCTATTTTAGTTATACTACCTGAATTACCATTATAGTTAGTAGTATCTTCAATTACTAATATATCTCCAGTGTAAAATCCATGGTCTGTGGCATTTCCTTTTATAGTCCCAGCAACAGTGCCTCCATAATTAGTGTAAGTTGTAGTTTTCATTGTACTACTCTCTAAACGAGCTAAAAAGGTATTGTCAAATCCTGCATCACTTTCTATGTTTAAATGACCTCTAAGAAGAGAATAAGTCTTTACTCCTGTTGCTCCTGATGTAGCATTTACAAAATCTCTAAACATAGCTAAGGCTGACCATTCATTAGCTGTTTCTAATCTTACATCTCCAAAGCCACTATCACTTCTTATAAAGTCAATTTTTTTAAATGTACTACCTTGAGAAAATTCTAAATCTCCATCTCCACTTATTACTAAATCATCTCCTGAAGACACTCCTATAGAGTGACTTGTAACTCCTATGTCAAAGGTCATTCTTGATGGAGTACCACCCTCAATATTTCTTATAAACTCTACCTTATCACTTGTTATGTTAAAACTTACACCACCATCATATCCACTCCCATATTCATGTGCTTTAAAATTTATATCTCCTCCTGCCACAATAATATCTAAATCTCCTGCAACAGAAATTTTATCTAAGCCAGTTATAACTAAATCTCCACTTGAATAAGTAACATCAGATAAATCGTTTAATTGTGTTGCTCCAGCTATTTCTGTACCTGTTTGAACAACTTCTCCATTAACGAATAACTGATCACATTCTAATTCTGTGATATTTACTTTTGTTTTAGATATTTTAATAGGAGTTAATTCATGACCAACTTGAAGGCTTTTTAATGTATCCTCAAGGTTAGAATCATCTAATAATGATACAGTGTTTTTATTTAAAGTATTATACTCACTTTTCTTTTTATTATCAGATACTCTACCTTTTGCAACACTTGTTTTTCTTGAAGGGGTAGAAGCACCAAGGGTTAATATATCTTTTAAAGACCCTTTATTCTTCATTACTTTTTACTTTTAGGTGTCAATGCATTGAATATAGGTTTAATTATTGTGTCTAGTAATATATCATCTTTAGTAGAAGGACTAATTTTGATCAGTTTCTCTACAATAAAAAAAGCTAATAAAATATACTCCCAATTAGATAAAATCCATTCATTCATTTTACTTCTCCTTTAATTTACATTTACATTCTTTACATACTACAAAATCTCTTTTAGGATGAGAGTCTGCTTTAAGGACTCCTACATCTTTTTCTATTTCTTCTATATATTTACCATATTTACCAAGAGTTTTTTGAACTTGTTTCATCTGAATATCAAGTTCATTTTCTTGCTCAACATATTTTCTAAGTTTATTTAACTTATGTTTAGTTTCTATTTTTTTAAAAACTATTGTTAAAACTTTCTTAACTAATAATGCTTGTAACATTAATACCACTCCTCATCATCATTATCATAAACATCAAACAATTCCCATTTACCTAAGTAAATCAAACCACCAATAAAGACTACTAAGAAACCTAATATAAAGTAGCCTATACCTGTCACTTGTCTACACCTAGCCATCCTAGTACAATACTAATAACAAAAACAAAGGTAGTTCCTATACCTTTTATCCACGATATTTGTTTTTCATTATCCCTAACTCTTCCATTAATCTGATCTACTCTATCTCTAATGTATTCTAAGTGAGATAATATTAAATCATCATTAGTATTTTTTGTTTTCATTTTTCTCCTGCATACGAAGAAACTTATCTCGTAAGCCATTACCAGAAAGTTTAGCTATTACTTCTACTAAGGTTTTGTAGCTGTTTTCTAAACCTTTCTGTTCTAGTTGCATTTTCTTCTGCTGATCAATTAGCTTAATCTGTATGCCTTCTAATCTTGCAAAAGATTCTCTTAACTCTCTTGTTAATTCATCTTGAATAAACTTAGTTGATTTCCATATATAAAAAGCCATAGCTATAGAGCCAACTACTGCTATCCCATATTTGTCTAGTATTTGAAACCAATCCATCATTTGTTACCATCTATAAAATGACCCCACAGAGAAGTCATCCCTTTAATTATCATTACTACATAGACACTAAAGTGCCCTCCTTCATAGAAGTCTACTATTGCAAATGCATGAGACCAATTATGTTGTCTTCCTCCTAACCAAGCATTCTGCTCTGTTGTCATGTCTTTTAGACAACCTATACTCCAGGCTGACTTCACCCCATCCATATGAGTCACAGAACATTGCTGAATATCGTGATGGTGTCCATACATTATATTCGCACCTAACTTCATCAGGTGGTTGCGAGTATGATGTACAGAAGCGAAGTGATGACCATGGTAAAAGCACAGTTTTCCTATTTTTAGATATTTTCCTATTGGTTGAAATTTGTATCCCCTTTCCTTTAAATTTACTACATTTTTAAATGTATAATTAAGGTATGGATGTTCTTCTGTAAATCTATTCATCCAATCATCATGATTTCCTTCAATCATGTATTTAGTTTTAACATTTGCCTTATCTAGAGATTCATCTATAATATCCATTCCTTTATTGACATCAACAATGTCTTTTTCTATAAAAGGTAATTGATATTCTAATGGAGGTCTTTTTTTCTTTTTCCATTGCCAATGAGAGCATCCCTCCCATTCTCCAACATCTCCTAAATCTATGTAAATGTCAGGTTTAACAAGTTCTATTGATTTGCAAAGAACTTTTATTGCAGCTTTGTCTGCTAAAGGGAAGTGCTTGTCAGGTGTGACAATAGCCCTTTTTACAGGAGTCTTTTTAGCCATAGGTCTCCTTTTATATGTCTTCTTTGTTTACTCTTAAAAAATGTTTAATAGTTCCAGCACCTAACTCTGTATTATAAACTCTTTTCCAATACACAGCTTGGTCACGAAGATCAGTCCAACAAGGAATTGGCTCTCTATCTCTTAAATATTTTAATCTGCAAAAAGCAACCTGTATCCCTATATTAGATAACAAGCTAAATTCTAAGTCCCCACCTAACCCTAGGTCACTTAAAACCTTTTCATACTTAGGTCTGTATCTTACATAATTATCTATAGTATCTTCTGCAGTAGCTAACTCTACTTGCCAAAATCCTAAAGCTGGACCATCGTTCATTTGTCTTAAATGTCTATATCCTGATTCTGCCATTCCAGTCCTCATAACTAAAGCTAAAGCATCAGGTGTGTAGGCATCAAGTTTATATAAAACTTCTTCAGCGATTTCTTTTATTTCATCAATCATTAAACTTTACTATAATCTTTATTATCTTTAAACTTTTTTTCTTCTTCTGCATTATTTGCAACATAAACACATTTATTTACATTGTTTAAATATTTCACAGGATATGAAGTTTTTGTTTCTTTTTTAGCCATTAAATTTTCTCCTAGGTTAAATAAGGGGAGCTCCGACAACTCCCCTTATATTAATTGACATTACTAGCTACTTCTTACGAAGCATCCAATAATTTCCAACATCTTCTTTTAGATGCAGCATTTTCATCTTTACCTAACCAACCATATACTGCGTCTGTAACTACTTTAGTTCCTAAGTAGTCAATATCATACTGATCTTGCATTCTTGGTTTTTGTGAAAAAGCTAGATTGCTAAAAGACTTATGGAATAAGTATCCAAAAGTTGTAGCAGCAGCTGTTCCAACAACATTTGATAAGAACACAGGGATACCACCTAATTTTCCAATGAATCCAGAAACTCTTGGAAAGTTAAATGAATCTCCTATAACATCAGCTCTTGCAAAATCATCTAACTCAAACAGAGATGAGTATGATGTTGGACTTAATACTAAATAAGTATTTCCATCCAAATAATCAATATCATTTTCTGCTAAAGTTTTAATCATTGTGCCTAAGTCAGCTAAACCAATTTTACCTGAAGTTGATGATTTTGTTAATTCAATTGAATTATCTGCAGCTGATTCCATTCCTGCTTCAACTGTTATTTCAATTTTCTTAGCAAGAGCATAACCAAGTTCCATAGTATATTTAGCCATTAAGTCATCACTAGCTTGAACTCTACCAATATCTTCCACTAACAATCCTGAATAATGATGATTGTTAATAGATAGAACATCTTCAGATTCATCTGTAGTATTATGACTCCATGTAATTGCACTTCCTTGAGTCTTAGCTGCAGAACTTTGTTCATTAATCCTTGGAATATGAACTGTGTCCCCACCACCAGTAACTGCATCTGACCAATCAGTAGCAAGTCCTGCTAGTATTAAGTTTTTTTGAAAGTAATAGCGAACACCTTGAGTCCAAACTTCTGGTACAAAAGAATTGAACATTGTAGAGGTATTGGCTTTACCACCTGATCCTATATTTGCCATTTAAATTTCTCCTTAATGAAATTATTTTTTGTTGTTTAAAATGTTATTCATATGACTATCCCAATATTTTTTCCTATCTTCAGAAGACATGTCAAAGATATTATCACTAGGCATATCTTTAATATTCCTAGATGCACCTGTGACAGGTTCTGATTTTACAGGTTTTGATTCCCCTAGTTTACCAACAATGTACTCTAGTGTATCAATATCCTTATTAGCTAGTCTATCTCTGTCAGCCTCTGGCAGCTTTGCTAACAAACTATCTTTTCTTTTAACTTGGAATTCCTCCCATTTTTGTTTATATGGAGAAACCTCATCAAGCTGTGCTTGAAGGGTATCAGAAAGTTCTTTATATTTTTCCTGTTCTCTCATTGCCTTGACTTTTGAAGTTTCCTGGGTTTTAAGAAATTCTTGATTTTTTGTTTCACTATCCTGCGCTCTTTTACGAAGTTTTTTTGCATTCTGCACTTCGTCTAAGTAAAGCTGTTTGTAATCTACATTATCATCTGACTGTGTAGTTTGTTCTTCCTGAACATCGTTGCTCATCTGAGCTGTATTTTCTTCTAACATTTAAATACTCCTGTTTATTTATAGTTTAATTTAAAAAAATCTTTTACAATTAGCAAATTCCCATTAGAATAATAGGTTCGCCTATATAGTTTTCCATATCTTCTAGTATGTATGTAGGTATGACTGCTTCACAGGCTTCTCCTGATGATTCTATGTCATCCTTTACTAATTGACACATTTTATCTTCAAATTCTTTTATTTTTGTGTACAACTTTTCCATTAATTCTGTTTCTTTATCTTTGTCTGCCATAACCCCTCCTAGTAATATAATTCTGTGTCAAATCTAGCTTTTAGTCTAGTCCTATACCTTCTAATCCATTTTTTTCTTTCTGCCCCACCAGGTAAAAATGTTTTAGGAATATCTAAATTTACCCATCTTTTTCCATAATGTCTAGTATTTAATTGGTCTGCATATCTAAACAATTTATTTTTACCTCTCCTAGCTACTGCTTTATTAGCTACTTTTAATTCTTGTTTTGTAGCCCAAACCTTTAAACTTGCCCTCATTTGACCTGAATCTACTAATTTTTGAGTTTCTCCTGATGTGTATTCTCTATAAGCTAAAGTACTTGCACTATGTTTTGGTAAAGGTCTATTATTGTCACTTCTCTTCTCGTTTTCAAATACTCTTTGAAAAATCATAGAATAAACTAGATCAGCTAGTTCTTGTCTAGCTCTTTCTTTCTCTTCTCTAACTATTCTTTCTATTATGACTCTGTACCCTCTTCTTCTTCTACGACCTGGTACAGCAGTTGAGTAAGGGTTAGCTATTGAAAATGTTGTCTTTCTTGGCATCTTCTTCCTTTTCCTCTGGCATTTCAGCCTGATTCTTTTCGATTATCTTTTTAGCCTCTTCAACTGTTATATCTTTTTTATTTTTAGATAATATTTCAGCATCAGATGTATGTCCTCTTTCTAGCATCCAATTCCATAATTGTATTTTTTCATTTACAGATTTTGGATATTCAGGTTCTAAAAATTCAACATTTAAATCTTTTGGAAGTTCTATACCATTCTTAGACAAGATTAATCTTTCTAATCTATAGAGTTGATGTTCAAATAATCTCCATGACTCTACAGTATCATGATAATCTTCTATTCTATCGAAGTCTTTAATAATTAATGCTAATCCAGAAGATGGTCTGTCCATATTTGAGTCGAAAGTAATATGCATGTGTTTAGATTGTGCGAGAAGCTCTAACTGGAATTTGATAGACTCTATGACTTTTGCAATGTCTCCTTGGGGGGATTCAATGCCAAAACGACCATCCACTGGAAGATTGATGATTGTATCTGATCCCATTCTACTAATTGGCTCGTCTTCATAGACTCCACTAGCCCATGGTTGTCCAAACATTTGGAATCTCAATCCTAATTGTAATTCTGTTAATGTAATATTTATTTGCTCGTTAGCTCCCACAACATCAGAAGAGCCCTCTGAAAAGAAATCATCTATTTGTTCGTCTTTTCTAGGAAAAACAAAAGGTAAAACACCTAACCCATGCCTAGTTTCACTAACAACATTTCCTCTTTCATCATAAATGATTTTATAATCAGCATCCCAATAGCAAAATTTTAAATCCTCAGAAACATAACTAGTATCTCCTGTAGGTTCTAGCATTGGGTAAGAAATAGCAATAGGTTTTGTTGGGTCTTCATCAAAGAAAGCATCAAAATAATAAATAGGTCTATAATTTAAGTGACTGCCATCTTCACATTCATCCCAATACACATAAAGTGCAATAGTACCAAGTAAATTGGTCATTCTCTCTATATGTTTCATTTTTAAATTTTTATTATGAATTAAATCATTGTATTTCTTTGTAATTCCTTTTCCACCTACTTTTCTATCTGGAGCTAAAGTATAAATCCTAGATTTTTTATCTATAAACTTTTTAGTAATGTTCATAGTGTAGATTGGAACTTCTTGATATGACTTAGCATCAAAATATGTTGATATATACATATCTGTGTCTGTTCCTGTGTAGTAATTAATTAATTTTTCAATATATCTTCTTCTTGCTCTTGACTGATCTAATCTTAAATCTTTGATTGATTGCTGTATAATGTCTTTTGCATAGTTCATCTATTCTCTAACCTCATTTTATGGTTTCTTATGGGAAACCTATTAATGAAAAAATATCTAACCATATCCATTCCATGGTCATGATAACCATCTTTAACAGGTTCTTGTTTTATATCTGTCCCTTCCTTGTGTTCAGGGTATCTATAATTTTCAAAATCTTCTGCTAAACCCTTACATTTCTTGTCCAAATGAACAAATCTTTTATTTTCAGCATTTTCTATAAAACTTCTGACATGGGACACTCCAGATACGATATTAGTGCTCAATTTATCTCTAATTGAACGAATTCTTATGCCAAACTTACGAAATATTTCTATATCTCCCAAACCTGACTGAGATTGAACCCCTTTTCCTGCAGGGTCTCCGAAGTAGGCTTGTACATTATAAGGCTTTCTTTTTATTCTTAAAGCTAATGCATCTGTCTTAATATTTGTTTCATGAATTATCTCATCAAAGATAGAAATATGTTCTTCGCCATCTTGTTTATAAACCTGAAACCATGCAACAGCAGGCATACGATAACCAAAATCAATACTGCAGTAAGTAGGTAAGTTCGGATTGTAGGGAAATTTGCCAACATCGAGATTCCTATCAAATGGGTAAACTCTTCCTGCAAAGGATGTAAATAACGAACCATACTCTTGGTCAAATACCTCTCTAGACATATTCCTTTTTGCCTCAACCAAGTCAGAATCTGATGCACCTTTTGGGTAAGCAAATTGATTTTCCCACGAAGGACTATTGAAAGATAACCACTCTTCATCCTTTTGTCCTTGTAAATATAAATCGTAAACCCAATTGTACCCCTCTGGTGTTGTAATAAAAATAGCTCTTCCTTTTCGATCAGATAGTGTAGGTCTTAAATACATCTCCCAAACTATCTTTTTTTGTTTAGCAGCCTCATCTAAAATTAATAAATCTAGACCTTCTCCTACAAGTGAGTTAGGGTTATCTGCGGATTTAGCTTCAAAAGTCGAACCTGCCTCAGTTTCTATATACATGTCTTTGTAAGAAGCTCTTCTAGTACCTATATTCTTAGTTGGGTCAGGGTTAGCGATAACATTATGCCACACTTCCCTAAAAACTTTTTCAGCAGTTTGATAAGAGGGAGCAACTACCCATGAACGAGTCTTTGGGCAATTAAGAACAGTCTCTATCTCCTTGGATGCACACACACTCTTACCCCATCTACGACCACACACAGCAACTACAAATCTTGCTTTTTTACTAGGGTAGTGAATCTTTAGTTGTCCATTATGAGGAGTGTATCCTGTAAATTTATACCACTTTTCTTTAAATTTTAAGAATTTATCGCTGTAAAAAAATTCAATTCCTTGCTGTCTTTCCATGTAAGCCTTATAAGTATATTAGTTATATATAGTATTATATAGTATATATAAGAAAAAAGAAAAAAGTATAACAAAAAAGAAAAAACTGATCACTTTGATTCAAGTTTTTCTAATTTTTTTAGCCATGCATCTCTTTTTCCTTGTGAATGTCTACCTGGAGGCAACAAATCAAGACCAACAGCTTTAGCTCTCTTCCTAAGCAAGTAAGAACTATGTTGTGCTTTTGCCTCTTTTACCTTTTTTACCTCTGAATGCCTTAATGATGATATTTTTTCTTTCTCTTTTCTCTCTCTTTGTCTAGGAAAGTCATTACTAGGGTCTCTAGGAGGTAATTTTACTTCATTGTCCACTATATGTTGAGCTATTTTATCAAAACCATCAGAATCTTCTTCTGAAACATCAATAAAATCAGTATCTTCTGCATCAACTTCAATAAATCTTTCAAAATTACTCTGCATTTGCACTTTTATCTTATTTTCTAGTTTACCAAAGTGTTCTAATACTAATCTTCCTGCTTGTACATTACCACACTTAGCTTCATTAATCATAGATTGAATAACTGCAGGTAATTCTTTGCCAGAAATCTCCATATATCTTTTGTAGTAATTATCTAAAAAGTCTGCATTACTCATCCACCTAGATATAGTTTTAACATTTACTTTTACAATGTCTGAAACTTGTTTTAAAGTTAAAGATGGATCAGATGCAAGTAATTCTAGTGCTTGTGCCTGTTGAGGCTCTATTTTTTTCAAGTTAGCCATATCTAATATTACAAATAATTCAAGTTAATTTCAAGTTTTTTATGTGAATTCACTTTTCTGCAACTTTTTTCACGATTTTTCACAATAATTCTGTGTCGAGAAACCTGACAAGCGATAGTTCTAGTTTCCCCTTGCCTAGCAGCCAGGTTATGCCTATATTTAGGTATGAGTTCGGCAAGACATATTAGCACTAAAAATACTAGAGGGAGAAATTCATCTAGTATATATAGCACCCTGGAAAATTTTACATCTAGTGAAGATGTGAATAATAGTAATACAAATAAAAAAAAGGGAAATACAATGTCTAAGAACATAAATAAAGTAGATACTAAAAAAGTAAATATAACAATAGGTATTTTAGCAAGTAAAGATTCTAGTTTTGAGGATAAAATTAAGGCTCAATCTAGTTTAAATGAAATGCCTATTTTCATTAATGATAAAATAGATTCTCTAGTTAAAAAAGCAATTACATTGAGGACTTCTAAAGTAAGCCCTAATGGTTTTGTAAATAAATTAGAGTCTAGCCATAAAGATACTATTGTAGATTTTGTATCAATGCTAGATGAAGATGCATTAACTAGAGTTAATGAAATATTCTCATTGTTGAATATGGTTAAAGGTGCTAGTAGAGGAAATGCCGATACTCAAGAAATGAAAGATTCTAGAGTAGACTTTTTCAAATTGTTTTGTGATGTTCAAGTAGATAAAGGAAGATTCTACTTGTGTAGTGATAGAGAAGAAGCAAGAAAGCAAAATGCAAACTTATCTAGAAAATACTTATGTCTAGATTTGTTTGGTAATGAAAGAGAAGTTACTCTAAATTTATCAAGAGTAGATAGAAATAAAAAATAATAGATATTTAAAGTATCTATTTTGTAGAAGCCCTTCTAGAATTTCTAGAGGGGCTTTTGCATTTACCTGGAGAAATAATTTTACTGATCTAGTGGCTTATATTATTAGGCTTATATTTTTGACCTTACAGATTTATATTAACAAACAGGGAGTAACTACAAAATGACTAACACAGAAAAGATAGCAACACAAGTTGCAGCAACATTATGTATTTCTAATATAAAGACAAACAGAGAAGGTAGACTTGCAGTATGCAATGGTTATAAATTCATATATGCACTTCTAGAAAACAGTAGTACAATACTAAAGATAGATAAGAGTAATCTATCTGGTAAACTAATCAATCCTATAAAGAAGGGGTAACAATGAAATACAAATCAGAACCAAAGGGTATATCTGCAGGAGGTGCTAAGAAATATCCTATAAAGAAGAAACGCAGAAGTATGAAGTTTACTCAGGATAGTGTGTCCTGCGAGGTGTGTAATAAATCATATCCAACCAATAGGTATAAAACAGTTATGCCTATTCCTAAGAAATTACCTAAGTCTCATTTACCAGACCATAAATGCGAGGTATCAAAATGAGCCTAATTCCTAATAAAAATGAAATAAATAGAGACTCTTCTGAATTCTATTTCTTTCTTGCTTGGCTAGTAGATGATTACAGACAAGATGTAGATTGTGAATATTGTATGACAGAAGAAGAAATAACTGATAGGGTTTTAGATATAATACAAAGCCCACATAAATATATTAAAGAAATGCAGAAATTTAAAAATCTTAGAAAATTTTAGAAAGGAGGACTAGATATGTTTTTTGATTACTGCTTATTTGTAATTAGTATTCTTCTACTATGGAAGATATTACTATTTATACAGGGAGCATAAACTAACAGAAAAAGGAGGTTGTTATGTCTAAGGACAAACCAACTATAAAAGAAGTAAAACAGAATATATCTATGCAGGAATGGATAGAATATATCGCAATTCAAGAGACAGGTATGTTTAATATGTTAGACCCACAAGCAAGAGAAATGACAGATATTTCTAGAGACAAGTGGGTATATATATTAACTAACTATTCTACTCTCAGGGAGGCATACAATGGATAAAGAGATAGCAATACTAGAGGCTAGAATAGCAGACCTAGAAATGCAAGTAGCAGGTAAAGATATGGTTATAGATGAAATATGTAATGCATCTAGAATATTAATACAGCACTTAGCAAATCTAGAACTATATTACCCAGGAAGCCATAATATAGATAAGTATCATCCTATATGGAAGAGCATAGATGACTTACATTTTTGGGTTAGAAAAGAAGAGATGTAGTTAGACAAAGGGGAGGATACTAGATCAGATTTAACAGTATCCTCCTCTTCCCTGTCAAGATTTAATTATAAAAAGAAGGAGAAAGTCATGCAGACATTTTTACCATATTCTAATTTTGAGAAGTCTATTAAAACACTAGACAATCAAAGATTAGGAAAGCAACGAGTAGAAGCAATGCAAATGTATAGAGCAATAACAATACCTGAATATGGGTGGAAACAGCATCCTTGCACTAGGATGTGGTGGTGTTACCCAGAAGCATTACAACACTATATGAACCTATGTATAGATGAGTGGGTTGCTAGGGGATTCAATAATACTATGCAAAAAGCAAACATAGACATAGATAAAATGACTATGCCTAATTGGTTAGGTGATGACAGATTACACGATAGCCATAAATCAAACCTATTACAGAAAAACTATCATTGGTATCAACAATTCGGTTGGAATGTTCCAACAGATATGGAATACTATTGGTGTGGGTATGGTTCAACAGACCATATATACTTATCACTAATACAATATAGAAAACAAAAAGAAGGAGGTAGAAATGCCTAATTGGTGTGTAAACGAACTATCTGTTGAAGGAGATAGAAAGCAGATTAGTGAGTTTAAAGAAAAAGCAAAGGGAGAATCTAGTGAGTTATCTATGAATAACTTTTTCCCTACTCCACAAGAGTATCTAGATAAACATAAAGAAGAACCAAGAGACATGAACTGGTATCAATGGAGACTGAATAATTGGGGTTGCAAGTGGGATGTTGTAGCAGAGATAATACATAAAACTAATCATGTAGCAATATATTCATTTGATTCTCCTTGGGGTCCACCTGTTGAATTTGTACAGAAGGTTTCATCATTGTTTAGAAAATTAATATTTCGTATAACATTTGATGAACCTGGATGTGACTTTGCAGGTGATATTACTTGCAAGAAAGGTGAGATAGTAAATGAAGAAGCCTATCCTAGTAGAATTGCATCCTCTTGGGAAGATGAAGAAGAATCAGAAGGGAGGATACAAGCATGAGTGTATCTGGTTGTGGTAATAGATGGAGCAAGGGTTCAGGTAAATTAGAAGATATACCTAGTTTAAATACCAACACTCTGTCTAATCCCTTTTGTAATAAAATGAAGAAGACAGATACAATATGTGGTCAATGTTATAGTCATTCTATGCTTGGAACATTTAGAAAGAATTGTGTTCCTAAGTTTGAGGAAAACAGTGAAATGCTTTCAAAGGAAATACTAGATGATGAAGACATAATGTATAGAGGTTTTGGAACTCTCTCTAGAGTTGCAAGATTTCACAGTCATGGAGAAATAATTAATGAGAATCATTTCATTAATTTACTTTTAATTTGCAGTTGTTATCCACATACTACATTTTCACTATGGACTAAAAGAATATCATTAGTTAATCGTGTTCTTGACAGATATAGTAATGTAGGCATACCAAAACCTAAGAATCTAATACTAATATATAGTAATCCAAAGTTAGATAGTATCAAAGACTCTGTTCCTAGGAATTTTGATAAGGTGTTTAATAATGTAACTAGTAAAAGTGATCAGGTTAATTGCCACCAGAAGTGCAAAGATTGTATGATGTGCTATACAATAGAAGATAATACAAAACAGATAGTGGAGGTAGTAAAATGAGTCAAAAGAAGGTAAAGTTGAAAGACGCAGATAGAGTAGATAGAACTTATGGCTATACTAATTGGAATCAGTGTGCTAAGATAGTTCTAGAAGGTAAGAAAATAGTCAAAGTAGAATACATAGAGCCAAGAGAGGCAGATAAGTATGGGTGGTATAACAGAGGTGTTTCATTCATACTAGAAGATAACACTAGAATTATAGTTATGCAAGATGATGAAGGTAATGGACCAGGCACATTAGCATATCTAAATGATGGTGTAGATGCTCTGTTACCAGTGCTTGACTTAGACTATGAAGATAGATACTTAAATAAAAAGAAAGGAGAAATCAATGGCTAGAGAAACTAATCCTTGTGGTAAAACAAGGGATATAGACGAACCATATGAAATCTGGAAAGGCAGTCATCCTATGTTTGGTGAGATAGAATATAGGGTATTAAAGAAATACCAAACACCAACTAAGGAAAAACAGAATGCCTATGCTAGGTGGTTTGTAGCAGCCAAATCACAAGCAACATTCGGTGGTTGGGACTATGGAGATACATATATAGCAGATATTAAGGCTATATGTAGCAAGGTAGCATAGTAGGTTGTATGAATACACTACTTTTGAAGTAGTCCTGATGTTTGCATCTGTAATTGGAATTTTTTGGATATTAATTATGAATGCATAGTTGCTCATCAGACAGGTTGGATAGATTAGGTAATACAGAAGCTCCTCCTCTGTTAAGGTTCGAGTCCTTACTATCCACTATAAATAGAAAGGAAGTATAATGAATGATAAAGAATACTTAGAATTATTTGAAAAGTATTTTGTGAATGATACAGAAGTTGATTTCATAGGAGAAAAAGACTTTGCTACATTTATGAGATTTGCTAATAGGGATTTGAAACCTAGAAGTAGATACTTTGTAGTAGAACTAGCAATAAGGTTAATTAAAACAAACTAGGAGATAGAATGAAACTAACAATAGAACACAATGGGAGTATTAACGACCCAAAAATAGAGAAGTTAGAAGATGATATTATAGCATTACTAGAGAAACATGGTCTAGAATCATTAGGCTCAGGTTATTGCTTTTCATCTGGAATTAGAGATATTGAGTTTAGGAGTAAAAAATGAGTATAGTTAAATGTCTAGATTGTGAAAGAAGAATAGATATAGATATAGAAGAAGTTCATTGGGTAAATGACTTTGAAGTTATCTGTGATGATTGCAAATGGACACAAGATAAGGAGAATGGAGCATGAAGAATGCAGTAGAAGTTAAAACAATAGATAGAATGAAACTAGAGAGATTCATTTTAGATCAGAAAGGCAAGATATTTAGTTGTGTCTTTATAAAAAAAGATGGGACTATTAGAAAAATGTCTTGTAGACTAGGTGTTACTAAAGGTCTTAAAGGTACAGGGAAACCTATATCAAATTCGTCTAACTCATATATGACAGTGTATGATATGCAGAAAAAGAATTATAGGGTAATCAACCTAGCAACATTGATAAACATACAAATAGGAGGTGTAGGTTACAATGTCAAAGGATAAACATAAACTAGGGGACTACATCTGTTTTAAAGATGATTACGAAAAATCAGGCAAGATAGTAGAAATTCATATAAATGGTATGCTTACAGTAGAATGGATAGAGCCTAGATTTGGAGAAAAAGAGTATATTGATGTAGACCCAGATGATGCTTGGAAATAAAAAGGAGATAAAATGTCTGAAAAAGCAAAAAAACCTTTGTATAATCAATTACTTGTTATTGAAAATACACAGGAAAATAGAGAAACAGTAAAAAATCTTAACAAGAGAATGAAAGACTATGGTTCTAGATGGAGACTATCTGTTAGATATAGGAAGCCTAAGAAAGGTCATAAATATGGTTATGGTGGCTCACTAGCCTGTGAAAATGCTGATGGACTAGGTATATATGTAAAGCCTTGTAAAGAAGCACAAGAACGAGAGAATGAGGCTTATAGTAGAGTTCGCAGCCATTATCAATCTGAAGTTAATAAAGTTCAAACCAAACTAAACAAAATAGAGAGAATAAACAAACTTCTAATAAAACATCTAAACCTAGATGATGAATGGGATTCTGATTATTGTCCTCTGTGTCAAGATAATGATATAGAATGTGTTAACAGGCATGATGATTGGGAAGAATGGTTTTGTAATTCTTGTCATCTAGAATGGGATTGTAATGTAGAGACAAAAAGAGATGGAATATCAATAAAAGATGTCTGGCAAGAATAAAATAAATAGGTAGAGGGTTGAGACTAGCAAGAATCAATCCTCTACTTTTTTTTAATTTAATAGAAACTTTTTTGTTATATTTTTAGGCTTATAAATGAGGTCTCATGATTGAGACTTATATTTTTTTTAATTATTTGTTTGGATATAATATATTTTTATGCTTATATTTTAACAACAACCTTGGGGGGTATTTGAGACTTTGAAAAAAGACATTAACATATCGAAAATATACGATGACTACCTGGTAGACAAGAGTGAGACTAGTAGAAAAGAAATAGAAGAAAAGAAGAAGAATAAAAGTGCAATGTATAGAGCATCATCATCTGGTATGTGTGCAAGAAAAATATACTATGAGACTATAGAAAAAGCAGAACCAACAGAGAAAATAAACGAAAAAACAATGAGAATTTTTAGAATTGGAGATTTGATACATTCAGATATTCAAGCAGCTATAATTGAGAAGTTCAAAAAGTGATCAGTCTGCAGTAGTACTATATATACTATATATACTATATAAGACTTATAAGTAATATATAACTACTAACTATTTCTTGAAGAAATAGTTAGAAAGAAATAAAAGGTAAAGATGAGTATAAAAGAAGTATTAATAGAAGAAGAATTAGAAATACAGGATTTGAAAGTTAGAGGCTTTGTAGATTTGGCTATAGTCTTAGAAGATTCCAGGGTATTTGTTTACGATATAAAAACTATAAATGATTGGTCTTACAAATTAAAATTTGGTAGAAAATACAAAGAAGCAGAGGGTTCAATACATCAAGAGTTACAACTAGCTACCTATGGGTTAGCATTAGAAGATAAGTATGGTAGAGTTGATGGTTTATATCTAGTGTATTACAACAAAAACACATCAATGATTAAGCAAGTAGAAGTTAGCAAAGATAGGCTAACTAGTGTTATGTCTTTTTGGAGGAATATAATAGAGGAACATAAAAATGGCTTACCTGATTTAAAGGAAGGTGTATCACCTGTTATGGCTTGGGAATGTAATTATTGTAGGTTTAAAACTAAATGTCAGGAGGACATAAAAAATGATGATAATAAGTAAATTAGAAATAGATAGTAGAGGAAGGATAACTTTCCCTAATAAATTTTTGGTATCAAATAATATCAAACCAAATTCTTCGGTTGAGATCAGACCGAAGTATAACAGTAAAAACGAAGTAGTTCTGAAATTCATAAAAGAAGGAGAATAATAAATGTCAGAGATACAAAAACCACAACAACCACAGTTATCATCTGAAGAGGTGTTAGCTAAAATTGTTGAGAAAAGAAAACAAATATCTAATAGAAAGACTCCCAAGGTATTTGTTAAGAAAAAGGGAGATGGATTTGACTATGTAGATGAGGCATACATGAGAGAACAGCTTAACAGCTTGTATCCTGTATGGTCTTGGAAAATAGACAAATCAGAAATGTTAGGTGCAGAATGGTGTATAGTAACAGGGACACTAAGTGTTTATGATGCTGGAGTTCCTAGAACATTCTCATCTATAGGTGCAGCTAGAGTTCAATTCAAAAGAGGTCAAGAACACACTGCAGAAAATGTGGTAGATATAGACAAAAATGTTGCTAGTGCTAATACTAATGCTTTTAAAAGAGCTATAAATAGGTTATGCAATATTGCAGACGATATTTACCAGAAAAATGTCAAAGATGTTAAGTTAGATGAAAAACAAATAGAGGCTATCAAATCATCTATGGATGGTTTAGATGCAAAAATTCAAAAAGATATTCTACAAGGCATTGAAGACCAAACGATAAATACAGAAAACATAAACCCAGTCATAGATAAAATCAAAAGACTAAAAGCTGAAAAGGAGAAGAAGTAATGGCAGACATAAATGAAGTCATAAATACAAATGATACTGTGCAGTATTATAACCCAAATGAATCAACAAGAAAGAAAATAATTCCAAAGCAATTATATTATTCTTATATTAAAGAAGTTTCTATTAAGGAAGTTCCTGTAAAAGGTAAATATAGAGCTAAGGTTTATAATCTTACCTTGGAACTTGCAGATGAAAATAGAAAAATCACTTTTCACGACAATGGACAAGAAATAAAAGGAGAAGTCTATATCGGTAGAGAAGTTAGAACTAGTGGTGTATTTCTATTTTTAAATCCATCTGAAGGAGATGATTGGGAAGGAAATAGTGGTGCTAATGAAAGGTATCTTAAATTCTGTGAAAATGTAGGTATAGATTGTCCAGAAGTTGAGATAGAAGTTGATGGGGAAAAGCACAATGTTAAGAAGTTCCCTGTACTTGAAGCATCTGATCTAATTGGCAAACCTGTTCAAGCATATATTGTTGAAGAACAATGGACAGATAAGCAAGGAAAATCAAGAACATCTGTAAAAGCAGTTGGATTTAATAGATGGGATGCTCCATTGAATACGAGCCTTAAAGATAGTCATGATGACATACCATTTTAAGGGGGTATTCTGTGAGCATAAAAATAAAAGTCCTAATGTTCTTACATAGTCATTTAGGTGTTAAACCTAGTACTGTAATGAAAATAGGAAATATCTCTAGAGCTACTTTCTATCGTTATAAAAAACGATTGAATAATGTTATGGTTAAAGCAAAGAGATAGTAAAGAACACAGACAATGTGAGACATGTAAAAATGTTGCTTATGGGCAGTATTACTATTGGTATAGTCATCCTGCCCTAGGTAACATAGTAGATAGAGAGCCTTTAGTAATATGCTCAAAGTGTACAAGAAGAGAAGCAGGTAAAAATTATTATAAGAAATTAATAGAGGAAAAGCAGTTATGAGTAAAAATAAAGTAAATTTGTGTAACTTATCTACAGGATCAGATAGGAAAACTAGAAGTTTAGAGGCAATTAAGAAAGCTAATAAAAGAAAATCTAAATATAAAAAAGGAGACTATCCATCTAGTAATAGATACAAGAAAGATAAAGCATTCAGAGATGGATGGTTTGGAAACAATGACAAATGATAAAAATATTACAAACAGAGAGTTATACTCTCAATGTATAAATGCAATAAAGATATGCTTAGATAGTCTAGAGTATATTAAAGACAATAGTCCTACTAATGGAACAATTCGTGGTAGAGCAAAAAAGACTATTGCAGAAGTAAATAGAGTATTGCAATTAAATAAATAACTTGGGGAGTGTTCTTCTATGGGTTTTTAACCTTCTTCCTGTAGAAATAGAACTGCTCATTCTAAATACACTCCCCCCTACCTTTTGGTAGTAATTGAAGGGATAATAAAAACAATAGGGGATTTTATTCCCTAGAAAAGGAGAATCATGAAAGAAAAAATGAAAGTGCATTATAGTAGCACGACTAATGAGTGGGCAACACCTAATGATTTGTTTGAGGCTCTAGATGATGAGTTTGGATTTACACTAGACCCTTGTGCAACAGATGATAATCATAAATGTAAAAAATACTACACCAAAGAAACAAATGGTCTAATACAAGATTGGAGAGATGAAGTTGTATTTATGAATCCTCCATATGGTAGAGCCATAGGCAAATGGGTAGAGAAAGCAGCACACGAAACTGCACATCAAGATTGTACAGTAGTTTGCTTAATTCCAGCTAGACCTGATACTAAGTATTGGCATAATTATATATTCCCATATGCATCCGAGATCAGATTTCTGAAAGGTAGAGTTAAGTTTGGAGATGGAGCAGCAGGTGCACCATTTCCTTCGGCAATAGTTATATTTGAAGGGAGGTATGATGGCACGACCAATCAGTACAGAATTGGCTCATATTTATGTTACAGGAGATAACAAAAAGTTCTTATATTTAGAGGATGCAAAGAGACATCAAGAGACACTAGAGAGTGAAGAAGATGAAACCTCTGTAATAAATAGAATAAGGAGTAGAATTGTCAAATGGGATAGTAGAAAAACTAGATAACATAAAATCAGATAGGCTATTTGTTAGACATATGTATGAAGCTATGATAGAGTATTACACAGATAATGTTGGCAAAATATCTGAGATAGCAGGATGTCTAATAGAAGAAAGAATGATCAGGACATTGCAATCTAGGTATTACGAACTATATGGTCGTTATTATCATATAAGCAGATAGTCTTTAAAAAAAGGGAAAAGATAATGAGCAAAGTAAAACTACTAGATTTATTTAGTGGCATAGGAGGATTTTCTCTCGCAGCTAAATGGGTTTGGAAAGATGAATTGGAAATAAAAGGATTTTGTGATATAGATGAATATTGCATTAGCCTTTTAGAAAAGAGATTTCCTGGAGTACCGATATTCAGGGATGTACAAAAACTAACAATAGAAAAAACAGGTAATGTTGATATTATAACAGGGGGATTCCCATGTCAGGATATTTCATTAGCTGGGAAAGGAGCAGGAATAAATGAAGGAACAAGGTCTGGTCTTTGGTTTGAATACCTTAGACTTATTAGGGGTCTACGACCCAAATTCGCAGTCATTGAAAATGTCGCAGCTCTCACTCATAGGGGACTCAACATCGTTCTTAGAGACCTTGCCAAAGCAGGGTATGATGCAGAATGGCAATGTATATCAGCAGCCCAAGTTGGAGCTTGGCATAAAAGAGAAAGAATCTGGGTTATTGCCTACCCCAGTGGCTTCGGATTACAATGCAAGAAGAAAGACAGCCAATTGGAAGGGCAACGACCTAGTGAGTCGAGTAGCAGAGATGGAATACCAAAGCAAACAAACAGCATATCTACATCCAGAATGGATAGAGTGGATGATGGGTTATCCAATTGGTTACACGAGCCAAGAGGAGTCTCAAGAGTTGGAAAAGAAGTAATAGATAGAAAAGAAAGAATACATGCACTAGGTAATTCCATAGTGCCTCAAATTCCTTATTTGATATTTAGAAGATTAAAGGAGATTTTAGATGAAAAATGATGTAAAAATGTCTCCTCATTGTGAACAGACAGAAATGGCTGTACTAGGATGTTTATTAACTAGGGAAAATGTGTATGATGAAATAGGAGCATTTGTAAAACCAAAATATTTCTATAATTCCAATCATCAAAAGTTATGTAGAATTATGCTAGAGATGATAAGGGATGAAGAACCATTAGACTTGGTAACAATATGTTCTAAAATTGCACCTTTAAAAGATGATTATTTGACACCTTACTATATTAGTCAGATAAATACTATGGGGATGGATGCTATTCATTATACATATTACTCTAAGAAATTATATGAGTTATATTTATTAAGAAATGTTATAGAAAAAACATATAAAATAAATGATAAGGCTTATGAAACTAACTTAGATGTCTACGAGTTGATGAATGAGACACATACAGAAATAGGAAAACTGATCGATGTTAGACCTGGGAGTATATTTAATATAGATGATTATTTATCAGAAACATTAACAAGTATAAGTAATGCAGGTGTAAATATATTAAAAACAGGCTTTAATGAAGTTGATAGACTATCAGGTGGTATGACTAGGGGAGAACTTACTATATTAGGTGGTAGACCAGGTCATGGTAAAACTACTATGATGCTAAACTTAATAAAGTCTTGTATTGACCAAGGTATGAAAGTAATTGTTTTTAACAGAGAAATGACAAATGTAGAAATGTTAAAAAAGTTAATGGTATTAGAGTCTAATAAGTTATCTTATTTAAATATAAGGAGAGGTTATATTGATGACCTTTCAACAGCAAGTGATTTAGAGAGTGTAAAGAAAACAATATCTGAGAAATATAATAAAGATAAGTTTGCAATGTTTGATAACTTAGCAACATTCCAAGAATCACAGAGAGAAGTAAAGAAGTTTAAACCAGATATAATATTTGATGATTACATACAACTAATCACACCTGAAAATGGCAAAACAGAAAGAAGACTGCAATTAGAAAAATTAGTAAATGATTATAAATGGTTAGTTAAATCAAATGATTGTGCTGCAGTATTATTATCTCAGTTAAATCGTAGTATAGAAACAAGAGGAGATGGAAAACCAAAGTTATCTGATTTAGCAGAAAGTGGTGCAATAGAACAAGTAGCAGAAAATGTTTTCTTTATTTACTATGAACATAAGGTTAAATTAAATGGTAAGGATGGAGAAAATATTATAGAGTTAATTGGTTCTAAGGTAAGATATGGAGTTTCAGGTAGTGTAAAACTAGGATATTGGGGAGATAGAGCCAAAATGTATCAATCAATAGACGAATGCAGGAGGGCAATGCGAAATGGAAAATAAATTATACTTAGGGATAGACCCAGGTAAAAATGGTGGAATAGCAGGAATATTTAAAGATGACATATTGTTTTATAGGTGTCCTGAATCTTCAGATGATATATATAAGTGTTTAGAATCTCTTATATTTGAAGGCACAGAAAATTACAAAGTAGATCAGATTAGCTTATCTATAGAGCATGTTCATTCTTTTCCAAAGCAAGGTGTTGTTTCAACATTTAGTTTTGGACAAAACTTTGGTAGATGGGAAGGAGTAATATCATCATTTGAGATTGATTATGTTGATGTTGTTTCTCCACAGAAATGGATGAAGTTTTACGATGTTCCTAAAGGAATGACAAGAAAGAACAGGAAAAGACATTTGATGGATTTAGCTAGAGAGCTTTATCCTGATAAAAAAATAACATACAATGTTAGTGATGCTATACTGATTGCTAATTATTGTAAGGAAATAAGGAGAGCAAATGGGAATAACACATAAAGATAGTTTTGAAAATAGAAAAAGACATAATATAGCAGAAGACAAAGCAATGCAATATTATGGTAGTTTAGATTGTAGGCTTATTAGGTATGGTTTAGATGAAATGAACTCAGGTATAAGTAAAAAAGAGTTCTGCTTAATACCTAAAGTACTTAGAAATACTCCAGATTACATTGTAATACAAAAGATTGCATGGTTAGTAGAGGTAAAGGGTGGTAGAGATATATTAAGGCTTAAATTTGAAGATTTAGAATCTTATGGAAAGTGGACACATTTTTGTCCATTATTGTTTTTTGTATATTCTACATCTTATAAAAAGCATACACAGATTCCATATGACCTTTTGAAGAAAATGATATGGGATAATAACTATCCAACAGATAAATACCCTGACAATAATAAAGAGTATTATAAAATACCTATGGAGGATATATTTAAAGTTAGTGAGGGATAGAAAATCGCTAAAAAAACTACCCCTCACAATTGGGGAGGTCTCATTACCAGACCTCCCTAATGCTTAATGTTAAAGAGTAATAATCAGTAGAAATAGAATCAAAGGTTATAGATTTTCCATCTGTTAAAGCATACATAAACTTATCTTGCCTAACACATCCCCATTCATTTGTATCTAAAAGGTTTTCACAGAATATAAATGGTAGCTTCCCATTTAATGTTTCATGAACTAATGTGCTATATAATGTTCTTTTGTTATTATCATTGTCAGATTTATAATTACTTTGCAATGTACTAAACTCACTATATTGAAGGACATTATTTCCCTCAATATCATTCCAATATCCATCAGCACCAAGATTTGGAGCTTCTAAAACAGGGTATAGTTCACTATCTAGTATTCCTTCTATTTCTAAATCATAAACTCTTCTTCCTTTTTTATCTATTAATTTTCTTTGTGAAAATCTATCTTTATGATAGCCTTCATTCTGGTCCCCATAATCTATAACAAAGTTTGGTTGAGTATATTTAATGTCATACAAAGTACTACCACTTATGCTATCTTTAGTAGTTACACCATCTGATAATACCTCCTTAGTATAATCTAAATTTGGAGATGTTGGAAAAGGTAAATAAGAACCTAGCCCTACACTTCCTATTTTTAATTTAAGATCAGTTTTTTCTTTAATATTTGACAATGCACCAGGAGAAATAAGAACTCTTAATATTATTTTGATTACATTGTTAAGATGTACTCCATCTGCATATGCATAATTATTATTAGCTATATTGTTATTGTAAGCCCAAGAAGAAATTGTAGAGCCTCCATAATAAATACCATCTCTAACAGTTCCATCATTATTTATATAAGTTAATGGGACTATCATTTCAGATTCAATAGTAGAATATGGATTTGCTATATTATTTGCATTAAAAAGATGAGTATAATCAGTAACTATTTCTCCATCACTTGAATCATATTCAGAGGTTTTTGAAGAGTCGTTTATAAAAAATGTTTTTGCAGCTTCAACTGTTGATTCTCCTGGATTTCCAGAAGGAACATATGCTCCTTCAACTAGCAATTGAAACCCAATACTAAAATCACTACCATCAGCATAAAAATCATTAGCATTATGGTTTAATATACTTAATGCATTATATGGAGCAAGATTTCCTACTCTAAAATTTGGTAATTTTTCTCTCATGTCTGCTGCATTAATACTACCATCTAAACCTTCTTGATAAATATTTACAAAACCTGATTGTTCATCAAATTCAGACATAAAATCTAAATGAAAATCTATTACACCATAACTATTATCTGTTACTGATTCTCTAAAAAAACTTAAATCAAAATTATTTTGACTTGATGGCTCTAAACTAAAAAATAAATTTAAAATTTTTTCCTGCATATTTGTATCATTTATCACTTCAAATGATGTTCCATTTAATTCTTCTCCTACAGATAATGCTTCACTAGATACTAAACTTATTTTAGCCCATGGTTTTATTTTACTGCCAAAAGCATTATATATATGAGGAAATATATTTGTTATAATTCCTGGCTTCCCAACATTTCTGCTATTATAATTAATACTGCCCATTTGTATTTACTCCTTTATTATCTTTAGTAAATAGTTGTATTCTATTTTTTTCTTTATTAGATGGATTTTTATTAGAAAAATAAGTATTCGTTTTAGGATAATAATGAAAATATCCAATATAATCTTCTCCATTTTTATCTTTTAATATTGGATTTCTTTTAGACGAAAATAATCCATCAATTCTAGGAGACATTTCATAATTAATACTTCCTTGTATTTCATTAGGAGATATTTGTTTAGTAGGTTGTTTAGCACGAGAAGATAAAACTTCATTGCTCATGTTTTTATTATCTGAAACTTCTATTGTTCCAGGTCTTCTACCATCAAAATAATCTTTACTAGAGCTAAGAATAGTATTATTTTTAGGGATTTTAATATTATCTGATCTATTTTCTATTTTAATTTTTGTTTTTGTTTTATTAAAATTAACAACTTCTATTGTTTTGAATATATCATAACCATTTCCTGTATATCTTATGAAAGGATTTTCAATGCTTAAATTCCAAAGTTTTGAATCTGTTAAATTTACCATAATAATTTTATCTCTTTTTTGTGTAGTTAGCCATCCATTAAATCTAATCTCACTAAGGGCAATATTAGATTTTACCTTTATAATAATAATCATTGGATTGCCTTGTAAATTAACATATAAAGATGAATTATCATAATATGCTTGTAAATCACTAACAGGTGTTCTTCTTATTATTTTCTTATATTTATTTCCAGATTTAATTTTTCTAATTGCATCTATATATTCTTCTCTATTTATATTTAAATTTTTCATTTAATCCTCTTCAGCTGATAATACAGTATTTACTAGTTGAATTATATCAACTACATTAACATAGCCATCTCCTGTTACATCTGAAATAAAATAATCTAAACTTGTAAAATCTGAAGTATCTATAGTTCCTAAAATCATATTAACAAGCTGAACTATATCTACAACATTTATAATTCCATCATTATTAACATCCCCTCTTAATAAATTACTAAATGGAGAATCATTCGTAGAAATAGTTTTATTTAGATTATGTAATTGATATAATTTTAATTTAACTCCTTTTGTGCTTTTTGTAGACTTTGAAATTAAAAAATATGGATAAACTTCCTGACCATTTCTAACATTAGTTTTAGTATAGTCTTCTCCTAAAAATTTTGTATTAGAAATTATATTGTCAAATTTTACAACATCTCCTACCTGTAATGCTATATATTTCATAGGCAAATCAACATCAAGGTATATATGTTGATTACAATTGTTAAATAATAAAAAGTTTCTTAAAGATAATGCAGTTTGCTCATCTCTAATGTACTTTGCTTCAAATAGTTCTTTTTCCTCATCCCTAACATTACCATAATATTCATCTGAATAATTATTTCCAAGTAATTCAGATGCAGATATTTTTTCTGTTTCCGATTTAAATTCTTCTAATTCATAATCATAATTATATTTTACAGCACACCTAGTAATTAATTCATCTGATTTAGTAGTGCTCATTTTATACTTTCTAACATCTTTTTCTTTTATAATTAAATTAACATCACTATCATCATAATCATTAAATATATATGTTATATCAAATTTACCTTCAGAAGTAAATCTAGGAAATGCTTGTGTATTTGTTGCAATATCTTCTATAAACTTTTTTGCTTCTATTTCTTCATTTAAGCTAAATGCTAATTTATAATTATAGTCTCCTATTCTTTTTTCTAAAAGTTCTTTAGAATATGGTTTAAGATTTTTATTTATAATACCAGAGCTAATGCCTAATTCAGACATCATAATATGTTTAAATATTAAGCTAGGTGTATTAACTGATCTATTTTTAAATAATCTTTGAGTATCTCCTGCTCCTATGCTTGTAATATTTTTGTTGCCATAAAAACTAATAAAAGGATTTATTATAGGCATATGCTTATTAACTATTTCTCCTCTACTATTTGTATATTCCATTTTTATAGACATATCTTTAAATGTAATATTTGTATCTAATACATTTGGCATTAAATTAACTAAATCTGCATTTGATTGATTTGCAATAATATCTGCAATATTGCTATAATTGTAATTCCAAGAATCATCTGTCAATGCATTATTTTCTCCATCAACATAAGATAAACCTATCCACTGATAATCCCAATGGTCTGCTGTTTGAAATGGATTATCGTTTACATTCCAATTTGAAATATGAAATAAAGGAGTTTCAACAGAATGAATACTTCCTCTAGGAGTTTGCAATATTCCATATTCATTAAAAACAAATAAATCGTAATATCTGGCTTGGTCAGATGCATCTCCAGTCCCTTGCCATAAAGTTCTAGTATCAATTTGCAAACCATTTAAATCGTCTCCATACATTCCTGTGGCATATGCAAGGCTAGTTTTCATAAACATTTTATTTATAGGTTCTCCATCTAATGCAGAAAAAGATGCTCCATCATATTCTTTAACTACAAATGGAATACCTAGATGATTTTCTATCCAAGTTAGCCATTGTTCTCCATATGAAGGTGCACCATCTGAATCGTCATATAGACCATATGACTGCATACCATAAAACATATCATTAGCAATCAACATAAAAACTTGGTTAGGAGAACCATCTTCAATATCAGCATCTGGAAACATATTTGTTATATTATCTATAACATTATTGTATACATCTATATTACCTAAAGTGTCTGCATTATTAAAATCAGGCTCTATAACATATACTAATTCTGTAGTGTCATCAGTTATTATATCTGATCTACCTTTTGAATAACAATATAAATTAGATTCATTTAAATTTGAAAAATCTATTCTATGCATAAGCATAATACTTTTATAATCTGCTGCAGCACTATAATAAAACCCTAAATTTCCTCCATGTTCTTGTGCATTACCTGCAATAAAATGCAAAATATTATTAGAATGGTCTGGAGTATCCCAAGTGTTTATATATCCAATTCTAGAACCAAAACTCATATCAAAAACATTATCATCGCCTGCACCTAAATCATAAAGAAGACCATCATCTCTTATTTCAGTCATTAAAAATTTCATGTCTCCATATCTTGCTCCATTTTGACCTGATCTAAAATCTTTTGTTAATCCACCTAAAGATGCAGTAAAATAATCCATATTATTAGTATAAATATTACCTTGGTAATTATTATAATTTCCAACTTTCATTATATGAGTATTAAATTCTTCAGGATTTAAATTTAAAAAACTTCCTACATACAAAGGAAAACTTCCTATATTATTCTGATATTCTGTAGACTCACTTTCTACATCTAATTGAATTCCTATATTCTCAACCCAAAAATAAGAATAATCTATTCTATAACCTAACTCAGCAGGATTAAATGTGGGTGTATTAAAATCATTCATATCAAAATGTAAATCTACTTCCCAGTTAGAATATGTGTTGCAGTATAAAACATCTTCAAGATTAGAGTTTTCAAACATAGCTAAACTTCTTATTTCAAAAAGATTAGTTCCATATTGAGTATCAGGATATTCTGCTCCTACAGTGTTCCCCACTTGATAATCTACTATTTTGACTGTTTCAAGGTCTGATAAAAAATCAGTGTTATCATTATATTTTTGAACCACACCCATTTCTATAGATTTTCTTCCAAATTCTTTTGCAAAATCTCCTTGAAAAGAATGTGTTATAGGAATTACATGAGTGTATTTATGCATATTTTCAGAAGGAACAGGATAATCAAATACAGGAAGTTGATCAGTACTGTTATATTCTATTAGTAATGCTAAACCACCAGAATGTTCTGCATCAAAAACATGTTTTCCTTTTGCATTGACAGGAAAATCATTTCCTAAATTTGCACCTGTATCTTTTTCTAACTCTACACCTTCCCATAATGGGATTCCATTCCATTCTCCAGTTAAAATGTAGTCTTCATAGCCTTCTCCATTATTTGCTGCAGATTCTTCAATATATCCTGCTTTTATTTTCATTTTAAAGAAATGGTCAAACTTCCAAAAATATTGTAATGGAAGATATAAACTATTATAATAATTATCTTCAGAATTAGCCATTTGAAAATGTTTATTAGTAAAATAATTTTCTTCAAAATTAAGCCAACTACTACTATCATATATATTTGATGAACTATTTCCTGTATAAGCAACAGTTATGTTTTTATTTTCTTTTGCTTTAAATCTGTAAACTGTATTTGTTAAATCTAATTGTGAATCATTAAATTGAGCAAAGTCTAATATAGGAAAATTAACAATTCCTCCACCTGATAAATCATTGTTTAAAAAGTCAGATTCAGTCCTTGTAACCCATTCTAATAAATTGAAATTATCAAAACCTGCAGTGTTTAATTGGTCTCCAAAAGTATGACTTACTAAGTTAGTATACCTAGTTACAAAGTATCCCAATTCTTCATTCCACTCAGGAACATTTAAATCACTTGTTGGTCTAAAATCATCTCCAATAGGATATTCTGGTATAGCAAGATTATAATCAATATAATCTCTAATCCTATCTCTTAATTGATGCCAGGATGGTAACATTACTAAATACATTGTAGGTTCAGTATCAAGAAGATTGTCGTTGTCTCCTGTTAAATATTTAGATAGAAAATTTAATCCAAATATTTTCTTAGGAAATAAACTACTATTTTGAACATTAGAATCTTCTGTTCTAACATTTTTTATTTTAAAGTTTTTTACCCAATAAGGAACTTCATTTGCAAGTTCTCCTGTATATGTATCAGGATATTGTGGTTCAAAATCAGTGCTACTTGAAGATGGAAACCTTGCAAAAGAAGACTTGTCAGGAGATTGATAATTTCTATAACCTGGAGGTTCTAAATCAATTGCTTTTTGTGGACTATCTAAAAAATATCCTTCTTCTTCTCCCCATCGAAAAATATGGAAATTATTTTCTGGTGGAAATCCTACTTGAAAACTAGTATTTTTATCTAAAATTCTAAAAGAATAAGGATACCTAATATTCCAAGCCTGTATTTCGTTCCATCCTACTGAGTTGTTAAAATTATCATTAGAATCAATAGAAATATCTAAATGACCAATAGCTCCAGTAATACCTATATCATTTTCAATATCTGTGTAAACATCAGAACCAAAATATAATTCATTAATATTATTGTTAATAGGATTATCATAAGGTGTCCATTGAGCCATAGATGTATGAGCTCCTAAATTACCATCAGAGCCATTTTGGTCTCCAACAGTTTCATAATTTGTTGGTATAAAACAATATTGACCTTTATGAATAAATAAAGCAGGTTCACTTGGTCTAAAAGGAGACCAATTTCCTGTGCCTAAAAAATGCCATCCTAACTCTAATTGCTCACTATCATTATTATTATTAATAAATTTAGTTCTATCTGTGTTTGTTAGTCTTATGTCATCATCAGCTAATATAAATATTTTATAAGGGTCTTCAGGGTCTACAAATTTAATTGTTGGAGCATAATTAACTTCTCCATATGTAAAGGGAATAGGTTTTAAGTGATCAGATTCAACTGTAGCATTTTCTATATTTTCAATTCTAGCAACTGGAATTTTTGTATTAACATCTTTTTGAGAATAATCTTCTATCTTAAAAGTTAAAACCCTGTCATCAAAAACTACATTTCTAACAATACCAACGAATATAGGTAAACAATCTTCTAAATTTTCTATACTATCAGTTGCCCAAAATATTTTTATAAATTTACTTATAACATTATTTTTATAAAATCTATCAGACATTCTTGTTGCTAAATTTTGAGGAAAATTACTTACTTTAATAGTAACATCAGATATTTTAAATTTTCTATCTTGAATGTCTATTGACTCATTAATATTAGCAATATTTAAATCTCTATCTTGAAATTGAAAAGGAGTTCCATTTATGTTAAACTTTCTATTATGAGAACATAAAAGAATAGAGTTATCTTTAATTGTTTCATTTTCTAAATCCCAATCTATAACTAACACAGGATACACCATAGATGTATCATGCATAGAGGATACTCTAAACTTTGAATATTTCTCTAAATTAATCATTTATTATATTCCAATATCCTCGCCTCTCCTTAAAGCATCTTTAATAATAGGAATTGCTTCTGATACTATAAAATCTTCTGATAAAATATTACCTGATATATTTACAACAACCTCTCTTTTTTCTTTTTTCTGTTGAGACTTTGTCATAGGCTTTTGAGCCATGTTTATTGCTCCACCATCTTGATATTTTTTTACATAGCCACCTTTACCATATTGCATTACTCCTTGATTTAAATTATATAAATTGTCTAGACCTATCCTATTTACAGCATCTCTACTCATTATAAATTCTCCTCTTTCTGCTTCTATCAATGTTCCACCTTGAGAGTGCAGCCTACCACCAATATATCCACCTTGAGCATATTTTTGCTTGTCTAAACTAGCTAATTGTAAAACAGCTGCAGCTGATGAAAAACCTATATTTGCCATCATAATTGCTTTATTAGCAGCATTTTCTGTAGCAGCTATTGCTGGACCACCAGGGAAAGGAGACCACTTTGCTTGTACCATTGGAACAGACATAGCATTATGAACATACATCTTAGCAATAGCCATAGCTAAGTCTACTAGAACCATTTTCTTTTTTAGTTCTATATCTTCATTGTGATGTTTTTTCTTTAGAGCTTCTCTTTTTGCTTCTATTTTCTTTCTTTCTTGTTCTTTCTTTCTTTCAGACATTTTTAAATTATCAACTTCTGTTAATTGATTATCAAGCTCTTGCATTTGAGCTTCTTGTTGTCTGTCTAGCCTAGCCTCATAAAAATCTCCAAGTATACCAGTAACATCCTCAGCAAAAGATAAATACAAATTTTTCATAGAGTTTAATTTTTCTCTTAATATATCTTGTTCTGCATCATCTTTTAATCTTTTTTCAAAAGCCTCAAAATATTCTTTCATTGCACTTTCAAGTAAAGTTCCATTAAGTTTATCAAAAGCCTCTTTTAAACTATATATTTCTCCTGTTTCTGTATTAATTGCAGGAATGCCTAATTTTTTTAATAGCTTACCAAAATCTTGTTGTAACATTAATTCTTTATGAGTTTCTTCACTCAAAGAAGATGTTGCATCAAATAGATCAGTTTTAGCACCTGTTAAATGTATTTGCTCTTGTGTTAGCATTTTATATTTATCAATCTGATTTTGAAGATATTCTGTAGTTTCAGTAGCACCACTAGTTGGCTTTTCTAATTCTTCTTTCTTTTTATTGAATTTAGTAACTTGATTACTTAAACCTTGAACATTGCCTTGGGTATTAGATATATTATCTTCAAGAGTTTCTATAGATTCGTTTAGGGCATCTATAAATGCTTTATCAAATCCTATCATTGTCTGACCTCCCCAGGTCATACCACCACCAAATGCAGATTTAAGAGTATTAGCTATTTTATCTTTTGCAGTTTTTTCTAAAGGAAGTGCCTCTATGACTTGCTCCATTTCCTTCCATCTCTCAGTAAATTCTTCTATAGGAGTGTCTTTAATATATAAACCCTCTAACCCTAATGTGTTTTCTACATAATCTCTTATTTCTTTTGCTTTACCCTCATCTACTACAAACTCGCCTAAATAATCTTTCTTTGAGCCACTATATACATCTAGGATATTTTCAAAAAACTTTTGTACACCTTTAGCAGAGCTAGTGTCTTTTTTTAATTTTGATATTTGGTCATTAAGACTACCTAATTTTGTATTAATTCCTGTTAAATTAAAGTTAGCAGAATCAAGTTGCATTAAATCATCAATAGTACCTGCATCAGCAGCAGCACCACCAAGAGTATCTATTTCTTCTCTTGCTTTTGTTAGTGAAGTAAATAAATATGCTAATCCACCACCTACTAATAATAGACCTAAAGAGCTACTTAATGTTTTTATAGCTATGTTAAATAATTTAGTTTGTATAGTTGCCCATTTTATAGCACCACCCATCTTATTAAATTTAAGAGTGTAAAAATTCCATGCATTACTCATTCCTAGTGTACTTACTACAAATAATACATTTCTAAGCATTTTTAATGGAACTATAACTGCAAATAAGGCTATAGTAAATCTTTTTATATCATCAGGGTTTAATGATTTTACAAGCTCTGTTGCATTCTTAGTAACCTCAATAAAAGTTGGACTTAAAGCTCCACCTATATCTTTAGATAAATTGCCAAGTTCTTTGCCAAATTCTCTTAAAGTAAAACTAAAGTCTTTTATTTCTGATTGTCCTCCAAATTCTTTTTTAAGCTCAGATAAGATAATCTTCTGAGCACCCATTATATCATTCTGCAATAATAATGTTTTAATTTGAGTTTTTTGTTGAGAAGTAAATTTAACACCATTTCTAGCTAGTGCATTTATACCTTTTATTGGATTGTTTAAAGCCTTACCAACTTGTATACTAGTAGATTTTAATGTTTCTAGACTAACCTTTCCTTGATTCATAGCAACAGTCATATCTAATACTGCTTTTTGTGTTTCCTCAAAGATTCCTTTACTAATATTTGTAAATGTTAATAAGATTGCAGATGAGTTAGATATGTAAGTTTCTGCTATAGCAGTTGATTCTTCTAAAACAGTATTTAATTTTAATATTTCATCAGCAGTTATACCTGCAGCATACCCTGTACTATCTAATGCTTGGCTTATTCTTTTTTGGACATTTTCCCACTCTTGATATGCTTGTATAGTAGCACCAATAGTTTTTCTAAAAGAATTAATTGCAAAAGCTAGTATTAATATTTCTGATCTAACTACAGATAAAGATTTTCCCCATGATTGGTTTAAATTCCTATTGTATTTTACAGACTTAGCATTTGCATCAAGCAAATCATTAAATCTATCTAAATCGTCAAAATTATTTCTAGCCATTATTCTTTCCTCTTTGTGCTTGTTTTTGTGACTTTAATTGATGTTGATATTCTCTAACAGCAAGAGCATTTTTAATAACAAAAGATTTATCTATCCATCTTCTAGGCTGATCACCATAATTACCAGGATAAGGGCTTATATTAAACTCCTTACAATAAGTATACTTTTCAATATCTTCTTGATGTTCTTGTTTTAAGAATAAATTTTTACAAGAAAAAAAAGGCAATTGAACTGATAATGAGTATGCTAAATCAGTAGAATTGCCTGTTTGATAATGCTTATCTTTTATTTTTTCAATTACCTTCATTACATCCTTTTTACTTTTAAATTCTAAGATAGGATAAATGTCTCCAACTTTTAAAGGTACTTGACAGGTATAAGGAAAAGAGTGGAATTTACATCCATTGCAATAATCAAGATGAATATTTAAAGCTAATTCTAAAGCACTCACTCCCCCAACTTTTGGTATTCCTGAATCTCTTGTATTAATTCATTTTTTTCATCATCTGTTAATTGCTTTATAACATTGTCTGTAACAAACCCTGTCTTACTATCTATTTTAAAGTTTTTAAAATCTCCACCTTTAATACCTCTTCTAAGCCAAGCTGTTCTAGATTTTGCCATATTACCAATAATCTGATTACCACTTTGATCAGTTTTTAATTGAATTACATCTGTGCAATAATCAATTTCATCAATTGACATTTCTTTAATTTCAACTTTCTTCTTAGAAGCAAGTTCTACGATTTTTTTAGCCATTTTTTTCTCCTATATTATAATATTTCTACCATCCTGTAGTAGCAGTACCATCTGCAACTTCATATTTAAAAGCAACACCATTAGCAGTAAATCCACCTGCATCATTTGTAGGTTGAACAACTTTAAATGGTAAAGTAACAAATACTCCATCATCTCCTGCTAAATCAATGTCAGGTTGTCCTGTGTAATAAATTTCAGCAGTTATGTTGTGTTCTCCTGCAGTAGATACAGTTCCATCTCCTGATTGTAATGTTAATGTAGCAGAACTACCACTTAAAAAATCTTGTAGTACATTTGTACCACTTTCTAGCCCTACTTCTGCATCATATTTAACACTTATATTACCAGTAATTTCTACTTCTGGAACACCCCATTTGTAAGTTTCTGCATCTCCATTAGAGTCAAATCCCAATCTACTAGCATTGTTATTAACACTAAAATCTACAGAACTAATAAATATATCTTGATTAGCATTGCCATCAACATCCATTGTTTTAGTAGTCCAATCAGGGTACATATATGTTTGTGTTCTTGAAGTCCAAGTCCCACTCATTGTTTGTTCTAATGTTAAAGTATGTCCACTATAGAACTCTCCTGATAAATAGCATCTACCTTCATTTGAATTTGGGTCACATGTTATAGTCAAGTTTCTAACTATAGCATCTTGCATTAATATATCTCCCCCTGCTACTGGACCATCAAATGCTAATGTGTAATATGCTGGAATTCCAGTTGATGGAGCTCCAAATGCAGGTCTTGCAAGTGCATTAGAACTTGATGCTTCTATAGTATGAACATATGGTCCAGAACCTGATTGAGCTAGGTCTTGAAAAGTTGAACCAATTATTTGTGCAGCCCATTCTAACTCACAAGGCATTTCAAATGACCATACAACTTCTCCACCTTTTTCAGTTCTATACATTCCTTTATCATGCCCTATCATTCCTGAATTACCTGATCTTATACCCCCACCATCTTGTGTGGTAATAGTTGGCATGGTTACTTCCATTAATGGCAATTGAACAAAGTTTTGGTCAGCAGCTTTGATAGTACCTAAAGCAGATTGTGCTAGTATCCCAACCCTCCATTGTTTGCCAGAATAAACTAGCTTACTTGTTGCCATCTTTATTCTCCTTTATTTTTTTAGGTTGATTGATTACTGGATTAATAAATCCCTTTAATAATTCTTTTTCTTCTTCTAATAATGATATAGATTTTCCTAAGATTAATGCTCTAACTTTAGGTCTAAGAGCTCTAGGAAAATTCCTAAGTTCCTGTCTATCCAAACCTTTTTTATGTTTGTATTTAGTTTCTGCCATAATATCTCCTAATTAATATTTCCAATGTTTTTACAAGTAAAATCCCATCTAATTATATATCCAGAAAACTGATCTTCATCTATTACTTCTGCATCTAGTGTACATGTTTCTAAAAGACCTTCAAAATAATCATTTCCTGATGCACTAGTTTTATTTGCATTATTGTTAAAAACAGCTTCTATTCTATGCAATCTACTAAGAACATGTTCTGTGTAAGCACCATGATGCATGTTTTTTAAACTATAGTAGTAATAGACTCCAACTTTATACTCTCTCATATGACCAGATTTAGACCTCTCTATTAAAGAGCTTTCTAATGGTACTAACCTCATAGACTCATTGCCTGAAGGTTTGTATTCGCCTATATAAACATCCATAGTCCCTTGAAATTCTGTTCTCAAAAAACTTCTGACATTTTTTAGTATCTTATCATACCAAATATTTACTGAACTTGTAGCCATAATTTAATTAAAATCTTTCATATAAACAAACTCCCTACAATTTTGTGTAATAGGTGTGATTACTTTTTCTAGTCATTTGTGTGTTTCTGCCTGAACCTGGAGAACCATCCATAGATTCCTGATAACCCCAAACCTCTATTTCCCATTCATCTGGAGTACCACCTAGTGTAGCAACAGCATCATCATCTGCTCCTGAGAATCTTATTTGCAACCCATTGCCCACAGATTGATATTTACCTGAAATAATCTCCCCATCTACTATTTTATTACTTTTTAATCCTGACTCATCTCCTGCAAAAACATCAAATTTAGCAACTCCAATTTTACCTGCTGTAGATATAACTATTTTCAATAAGTCATAAGAACCACTATACATACCTTTAGTATCTACTATTCTTAATGGATTAGCAGCTTGAGGAGAAACAACTTCTCTAATTAAACCTGAAGATGAATCAGATGTTACTTGATATGATAGTTTGCTTTTTCCATTATTAATCTGATCTATATTAAAGTTTGCCTCATCTAAGAATGTTTGAGCTAAATCTCCACCTGGCTCTTTTGCTTGTGATAAAAAATAAGATGCAAGTAAGGCAGTTGTTCTAACTATCATATAATCATATTCGCCTTTTCTATTCTTAAACATATCTCTTGGTATTCCTGCATCTACTCTTGAATCAAAAAATCTACTAGCATTAGATATATATCTTGTTATTAATGTATTATAATCTTCTCCTGACTCCATTAATGTATCTATAGGAGAATTGGAAGAATGTTTAAATTCTATTCTATCACTACTTTCATAATAAGTCCATTCTCCATTATTTGCAGAAGTCCAATCAATACTATTAGCAACATTAGTCATTTCTTGACCATCTTGAAATAGATTAGTTATTTTACCTGTGTTATACAATACATATACATTACTTATAGAATCATGTGCTTTCCATCCATACAATGGTATTTTATCATCGTATTTATCCATATTTGGAAACACATCTTTAATATCTCTAGCTGTACAATATGTTGGTGATGTTGCCATTTTATCTCCTTACCATTTTTTACAAGACCAATATCTAGCTTTAGTTTTTGGACCAGGACTACTACATCTATGTCTAGCTCTAAAAGATTTTCTTCTAGCAGGGCTAGACTTTTTAATTTTCATATTAGGGTCTCCAAACATTACTTTTTTAACCCTACTACCTGCTTTAACGAATACTTTAAACTTTTTCCTTCCATATCCTGGTTGCCCTTTAGTTATTCTAGATGGCTTGTTTAATCTTACTTTTTTACCTTTATACTTTGCCATTAGTTATATGCCTTAATTAATACTTTAGAATTTAAAATAGGACTACAAGACTTTGCATAAACATTTAAAACTCCATTTTTCTTTAATGCAGCATTAGAATTTATTGCTCCTGCAAATGGAGAACCACCATCTGCTTTCCACAAAAACTCCCCAAATCTTGGTCCAGTTATATTAATTTCTCCTGTTTCATAATTTATTGTTCCTTTTGCAGCACCTGTGATATTACCATTCCCATCATCTGTTGCTAATAAATGAGTGTTTGGAATTGTATTAAATGTTGTTTTATCATAAATATCATCTAAAGGAAGCCTAGCTGGTACTCCTGCTTCTAAATTAGCAACCAAAGGAAATACTCCAGCTGCAGTTGAGCTTTGGAATAATTCTGATGAACCACCTGTAAGTGAGTCAGCTTGAGCTAAAACAATTGAACTCCCACTATTGTGTTGTGCTGATCTAAGTAGTATATCTCCTCCAACTAAAGATACTATAACTTTTCTATTATACATGTTTTTAGTTGGGTCATTTTCTGCATCATTTAAGGCACTTTTTAACTTATGTAAAAATCCATTAGTTCCACCAAATTTAGTATTACTACTATCAGCAGTGATTGCTATATCATCTACTCCTTTTCCATCTACATTTATAGAAAACTCATAAGTTGTACCACCTGTTAAACCTGTTTTACTGCTTAATGTTATTCCTTCTAGACCAATAGCTTGATATCCAGGATTATAAAACCTCATACATATACTACCAGGAACTATTCCTACAGTAGATAATGTAGTTCCTCTAAATTTACCCATAAAATTAGTTTGATGGTATTTTCCATATTTATTTAAAGAAGCAGTCGTATATGTAAATACATCAGAATGAGTATTAAACATAGGAAACATTATAGCAGAACCACTAGCATGTCCTGTAGAATAATCTGATACTCCTTGGTCTCCAGCACTTGTCCCATATAAACCTCTATAGCAAGTCATTGTTGTTGTACTATCTATAGACTTAACTCTTAATACTTCTGCTTTGTCATTACCACTACCTGAAGTAGCTCTACCTATTTGTATTAAATCTCCTACTCTAAATGCATTAGTTCCATTTGCAGATGTTGTTATTTGCAAAGGGTCTGTAGTTGCAGAAATATTTGCACCTAAAGTAACACCTGAATTTTCTCTAACATCTGTACTAGGTGTTTGCCAAGTACTAGAAAGTGATTGGTCTCCATCAAGTATACTAGCAGTTGGAGCAGAAACAAACCTAGAAGTTGGTAAAAAGAACCATTGCCCAGGAAGTAAATGTATTTGTGGATAAACATTTGCATCACTTGCAGCTGTAGTATCATTATCCCAATTAGGAATTTTCATTGATAATGTAACAGGAGCTGAACCTGTATTTTCAAAATATAATTGTTTTGGTTGTGATAAAGTTCCACCTGATCTAGTTTTTGCAATTGTCAATATACCCAATGAATCAGAAGCATCTACTTCTTGTTCAATAGTATAGACTTCTCTAGTTCCAGGAGGAGATTGTATTAATTTAGTTATGTTAGCCATGTTTAATTCCTTTATTTAATATGATATTTTATTGAAACATTCCCTGAAATTTCATCTGTAGAGCCAACATTTTCTATTGCTATTAATACCACTCTACCTGAACTGATACTATCACTGATAATTGTTAAAGTTCCATTGCTTATTTGATTTGCAGCTACAGCAATAGGAGATAAACTCCCTGTACTACTTCCACTTAAAGCATGGCTAGTACCATCTGCTAAATTTCCAGAAGTAGCTCCAGTGCCTGTAACAATAGAATAACTATTTAAATGCAAGTTTATAGTCGTAGTACCTGCTGATGCCAACATATAATGAACTTCATCAATAACGATATTATTTGGAATGTAGAACATACTTTGCAAGTAATCCAAGGTACTCCCTGTATAAGTTATACTAGTGGAGGGATTTGCAGTAGTGCCTAAACTTTGTTGAGCCAAATTATCTGAAGACTCGTTTGCTTGACCCCCTAAATGCATTGCATAATGTGTTCCTGCTACAGGTGTTAATTGTCTACAAGTAAATCTTTCTATCTGTGTATTAGCATTTATTTGAGATGAACCAACTAAAACTTTGTCATTAGTAGTATCTACTTTTAATAAATTATTGCCATCTAAATCTTTTACACAAAAGAAAGTAGCACTATCTGCATTTTGTGGTCTAGCACCTAAATAATTTTGCCCAAGCTCAATACAACTATTAGTTCCCAATCCATCTGTTATATATTTTTTAAGTGATGCACTGATTCCCTGATTGTCTCCTGAGCAATTAAGTAAAGACCCATAAGCATTCTTTAGCTTTTTGTCTGTTAAACTCATTAAAACTCCTGTAATCTTGTATTATAAGATAATATTATTTTACTTCTTCTGCAAATCCTCTAGAGCAGTTATAGCTCCATTGCATTGTTGTATTGCAGCTAAAAGCTGATCTCTTTTTTCTTTATACTCTTTTATTTTTTTTGCGATTTCTTTTTCCATACTATTCCTTGTTTTATGTTAATGGTAAATCTACATATTTAACTACAGTTTTTCCACCCTGAGGTGTGACTCTTACTGATAGCCTTATTGAATAACTACCTGATACTTTTCCTGGTATTAAAGTCAAAGCTGGAGTACTAACTGTTGTACC
>CEOR01004923.1_pt1 | contig 40505 bp, 40 predicted proteins | sample 530661 | NCBI WGS metagenome assembly CEOR01 (sample SAMEA2620836, study PRJEB7988) | marine metagenome | biome: marine biome (ENVO:00000447); feature: deep chlorophyll maximum layer (ENVO:xxxxxxxx); material: "saline water (ENVO:00002010), including plankton (ENVO:xxxxxxxx)" | depth 65 m
GTTGGGAACTTCAACGTCATCCGCAACAATGATGTCAGCCCTGCTACCTGTAAGTTGGGAGGATATGCCCAACGACTTTACGCTCGGTGCATGACTCGCAGGAGCAAGACCAACATCAAAACTTATCTTTGAAAATCTTTGTGCTGCTGAAGGGATAAGGGGTTTAAGTATTGGCATTTCGTGGATGAGCCTTAGAGTAAAGGTACTAAAGTCATCCGCTCTTGTTTTACTTGCAGAGCAGACAAGAATGTTTTTTGAAGGGTCTAGAAGTAGTTGATGAACAACGTAAGCTGAACATATCCAGGACTTACCTACACCTCGAAAGCCTTGGATAACTGCTCTTTTTGAGCCGTTCTGCATCCAGTCAGCCATTTCATATTGTATGTCAGTGGGGTCTGGTAGATTAAGATGCTTCCAAGTGAGATATAAGAAATTCCTGAAGTCTTTTAGTTCTTCTGGAATAGATTCTTGAGAAGACATTTTTACATATAATATATAATAACTTTAACCATTTGCGACTTCTTCTTCGTCATCTTCTTTGAATGGAAGAATACTTACAAGGTCTTGCATTTGGTTGTCGTGCTTGATTGAGGAATGAACACCATTGTCTTTTAGATATTGTCTGATGCAGTTGATTAGGGAAGGTGTAGCTTCTCCTGATTGCACCTGATTTATCATCCAGTCAACTGTAATGTTCTTGAGAAAATCATCTTTTTCCTCAGTAGTCATGTTACTGATATCCATATAGTTATTTATTCTTTTTACGTAATTCTGATATTATTTTTAGCACCATGTAAACAAGAGTAGCTGCACCTACTAGTATCGCTAATATCTCGTTTACGTCGTTAAGTGTTATGTTGGCGAGAAGTCCTAAAACTCCAACAGTCGGAGTCGTGAATTGATTGTTCATGTACGTGGGGATAATTAAGCGTTTCCTAAAGTTGTAACAGTTCCACTAGATCCTTTATACTTTAAAGCTCCTGATTCTACGTAAAGAATACCTCCACCTGTAGGAGTAGAAGGTGCGCTTCCATTACTGATTTTTAACTGAGCAGCAGTTGTAGTTCCACTCAGTGACAGGTTGTTGGTACTCGTAGTTCCAATTCCTGCTGCATCTTCTGATACTTCTTGTGCAACAAACAGTCCTTGCTTATAAGCGGTGTCGAGGTCACTCTCGGTCAAGCGTGCGCCATCAACAAAGTCCACAAGTGCATTTGAAGTTGTCTGTCGGTACACTCTAATTTTTTCTATGTAAGTAGAAGCCCAAGCAGAAGGAGTTTGTGTTAGTGTTACAGTTTTTGCTGATGCGTCTCTTGCGTAGACTGTAAGTTCTCCTTTTGAGCCATCTGTACTTTTTTGTCCAAAGACTTTAATGTCGTTAGCGTTTAGAACATCTATATCAGCGTAGCTAAATGTTTGTTGTCCCAATCCGTTGGTCCCTGTACCTGCTGTTGTGTATTCAATGTATGAATTCGCCATAAATTTTGTTTGTTGGTTTGTATTGTTTGTTATTTTTTAATCTTGCCAAATAATTGAGTCTCCGTAGAACCTTTTAGGGTTATCTGTATTTTTTAGATCTAAGTATTCTTTAAGCATGTTTCCGAATCTAGGGGGTTCTCCTCCTTCTTCTTTTGCTCTTCCTATATATACATTTAATCTTAGCCTACCTTCTTCGGTTTGTGCGTCTTGCTCAAAACTCTTTTTAACTTCATTATTCTTTTCTCTTATGATACCTGCAACTCCCCTAAGAAGTTCTAACCCTTTAACTTCTGGAAATTCTGCGTCTTTAGCTCTTAGTTGCTGTTTTAAATCTTTGTTTTGTCTAATATACTCTTCTACTTCTTTTTTAATTCCTGTATTTCTCAGTCTTCTAGCAAACTCTGTTCTTAATGAATCACCTTCATCATTTACAAAATCTCTAGCTTTAAACCCTTCGTACACATTGTCTTTTGGAAGAAAGTCTCTTGGAATAATTGAATGTGGGTCCGTTGCTCCTAGTTTTTGAAACTGTGTTTTTTCTTCTTCAAGAACAGGAAGCATTGGTAAGTACCTAGCTAAAATAGATCCAGTAGTATTTCTATTTATCATAGGCTCTCCAAAGATATCAAATTTATATTCAGCAGGACTAAACCCAATAGAATTATACATTACTCGTTCAAAGAAAGTTCCACCTTTAAGGTCTTTAATGTATTTTTCGCCATTCATTATCTTAACTAAATTCCTAGCTTCAGCAGGAAAAGGAATAGAACCTCCTGCTACTTTTGCCCAAAAGTCTAAATCAGGATCATCAGCAAGTACTTTTCTTAAATCTCTTCCAGTAACGTTGTAAGGGTTTTCCATTAAACGTGCTTCATAAGAAGACTTTAAAGTACTCAAAACGTGTTTAGTCCAAGTCCTGTCATTTTCTTTTAACTCTTTGTTCTGCTTCATTCTTAACAGTTGGTACTGAGTAGCCCCTGCTGCAAAAGTATCAATAGCAGGAGCAAAACTTCTAAGATAAATGTTACCTTTGTCTGTCATTATAGAATAAGGATTCATTCCAAGATCTTCGAGTTCTTCAATATGCTTTTGAGTTAACTCATTAAGATCACCTGTAAATAATCCTAATTCTGCTGCTGCATAACCTGCACCTGCTAGTGTAGCTCCTGTAATTATTCTTGAATATTCATCAATGTTGTATTGACTTCTTCTAGCAGCTAACAAAGAAAGTCTATTTCTCTTTTCTTCTAGGGCTGCGTTGAACTTACTTTGTTCTGCTTTAGTATATTTTCCTGAGTTAATTTTTCTGTTTATGTCCTTTATTTCATCGCCTAATTTATTCATTGGACCATTAAAAGGATTAAAATAATTTCTTTTAGTAGCTTTATCTATTGCGCCTCCAATTACTTTCTTTCCTAGTACTCTTGTTATTGGATCATATTTTAGACCAAGTGATATACTTCTAAGTCCCATCTGAGCAAAGGGCATTCTATTGTCTACAAGACTTTCAACAAAAAAGGTAAGAGGAGTATCTTTTTTCTTCCATTTATCATAACCTTTTAAAATGTGTTCTACAGTAGGAAGGTACAAATCATCAAACCCTTCATCTAGACTTGCCCAGAACATGTCTTCTCTAACGCCATTTAATAACCCAATGTTTTGTTCTGTAATCTTAGCTTGCTTTATTCCGCTTTCGCCTAGCGTCCAGTACTCTTCTTCAAGGAGTTGATTTTTATATTTTCTTTGCTGTTTTAAATCATCAGGGTATTTCATTATAGCCCTTGCTCCTGCATCTTGTTCAGAAGCCTGTCTCCACAAAGCTCTAAAAGTAGTATCATCTGCAAAGTTTAAACCTCTTAATCCAAGTGAGCTTATTAGATCGTAAGCATTCTTAGTTCCTTTAGCTCCTGATATAGTAAGATTACTAAGTTGTTTTCTTAAACTATTCTTTGCTTCTAAGGTTCTAGCAGCTTTGTTTCCTTCTTCTGCTATTTGTTTTGCAATACTCTTTTCTCCTGCACGAAGGTTAAACACATCTTTATATCCTGATCTTTCTACGCCTCCTGCTGTTTCAGAAGCCATTTGTTTAAGACTTTGTGTAGAAGATTTTAAATACCCATGTCCTTTTTTTCTAAACTCGTGGTCTTTTCTAGTAAGAAATCCTATAGCTTTTGTTGTAGAAAGTAAGTCATTAAAGATTATCTGAGCAGTTTGTTTTAAAGAAGGTTTATCTAGTTCTATTCCTGCTTCTTTTAAAGACTTATGAGCAGGTGTAATTCTATCCATTACTCTTGCGATAGCTCTTGAAGTTCCTCTATGTGCAAGAGAAAAAGACCCAGACAATATACCAGGAGCAGTAGATCGAATTTGGTTAATCATGTTAAACTTTCTGTTTTGATGATAGTACCTTGCTGCGCTTTTAAATCTTTCAAAGAAAGAGAAGGACGCTTTTGTGTCAAACTCTGCTGCTCTAGAAATCTTTTCATAAAAGTCAGCGTTACTTCTAAGTGTTTCAAGATTCTTGAGTTCTTTTGCTAATCCCTTTGCTTTTACATTTATCTTTGATTTAGCTTTGTTTAACTGAGCTTTGGTAATATCTAGCTCTGCTGCTCTTTTAAATAAGAACTCACTCTTTTCTGTCTTTGATAAATTGTTGTAATCTTCTAAAGGAATACCAAGAAGATCATCCATTTCTTTCTTAACTTTATCAAAGTCTGTTTCAACAGTTGAAGCTTCTAGTTCCTTTACTCGTTTTTTAAGTGCTAGTGTTTCTTCGGTGTCTACAGATTTGTTTAAACCTAGTTCTTTGCCTTCTTGTTTTCTAAGTTCTTTAATCTTGTTCTTTAATCTTTCGATGCTTGCTTTTGTTTCTTTTGCAGCATTTACAGGTTTCCTTCCTTTTGAACCTTCAAACAAACTAGTAAGATCTTCAAACTTACTTCCATGTTCAAGTAACTCTGTGTAGGCATCTCTTGAAGCTTCTAGTGCAGCACGTTCTAACTTTGCTCTTTCAGATATACCTTCTACTTCTGGTATCCTACCTTCGTTTCTTCGTTGTGATGCTAGTCCTGTTTCTCCCCAAGCTTTGTCTAACTGATCTAAAAATTCTCCATTTACTCTAAGTCTTCTTTCCACATTTTTTAGAGCTTTTTGAGCAAGTTCTTTACTACTTAATTCTACGTCTACTTTACCTTTTCTAGCTGCTATGAGGTTTGTTAAGATATCATCATACTCTGCTTCTAGTTCTCTCTTTATTTGTTTTCCTTTTGAAACAATAGGAGCTTGTTTTTTTATTTGAGTTTCAAAATCTCCCTCTGTATCTTTAATTATTTTAAGTTCGTCTATCTGAGTGTCGATGTCCTCGCTTACTTCTGATGTTAGTTTTAGAGTTTCTTTTTTATCAGTTTTAGGTTTTTTCCCTTTAGCTACTTCTTCTATCTTGTCTCCCTTTTTTACAGATAGTTTATCTAACTCTACTGCGTAATCTTCAAGAATAGTTATAGCTTCTTTCTTTTCTCTAATTTCAACCTTTCTTGCAGCAATGAAATCAATAATAGTTTTATCTTTATCTGCATCTACTTTCTCTGCTCTTTTTATAACTTTTTCTATATCAGCAATTTCTTTAGTTAATCTAGTTTTTGATTTAATTATAGATCTTCTTTGTAGTCTTCTGCCTACTGCTGTTTTAACTAACTGTTCTTTAAATTTTACCTTACCTACATCTAATGCTTTAAGTCCTCCTTTGGCAACTACGTTTGCTCCTCCTCCAAGAACACCTGATAAAAGTAACTCATTAACATCTCTGTTTTCTCTATCATTAAGAAGCAGTTCTAACTCTTGAGTAAAGGCATTCTCAGCCACAGCAAAACTGCTTCCTCCTATAATTATACTTCCACCTTTACCAGTAATCCTTGCTGTTTTTATAGCTCCTTTAAAAAATCCTTTATTAGCTAAAGTTTCTCCAGATACTTTTATTACACCATCTACAGCTTTTCCTCCGATTGTTTCTGTTACCTGAGATATCTTTATTCCCAACTTACTTGCAGGACCACCAAGTCCTCCAAACACCGAAGAAGCAAACAGTTCTCCTTTAGAAAACTTTTCGTTTTCAGCTAGATTAATTCTTGTGGTTTGTCCTAAAGTGTTTGCAAGTCCCCATATACCTGCTTGTATTACTCCTTGTCCTACTGCTGATGCAAAAAATCCTGCTGGTCCTCCTACCTTTGCAACTCCTAGCACGTCTTTTGTAGTCTTTAAGTTTTTTAGGACTGCTGCTGCTTGCGCTCCAGATCCAATAAATCCTGTAGTAAGTTCAACAAAAGCCCCTGCACCCCAAGCTTTATAATCATCACTAGTTTCTCTATCAAGCAGTTCTTCATCCTTAGAGTTTTCATCAAACTGCATCGCCTTCACTAGTATTCTATCCTCTTCACTAGGTACTATTTGTTCTGTAGGAATTTTTATTGTAGGATCTTTTTCGGGGTCTTCTCCTATAACATTTGGAGAATCTTCGAGTTCTGTTTCTGCCATAAAGTAATAAAATTAAAATGTTTTATCTTTGGTAAAAGTATGACTTCTGTATTTCTAAGAAATCGTTTAGTATTTCTTGGTCATATATTCCAAGCTCTAGCATTAGTTCAAAGTCTTCTTTAAACCTCTTACTTTGTTCGGGTTGTATTTCTTCTGTTACGTTCCTTTTAACAAGCTCTTCTACTTCTAAGTTGTTTCTTTTTAAAGAAGTGTTTATAACGTCTTGAAATCTTTCTTGCCAATCTTCTATTTCACTTAAATCTTTAAACAGTCTTATTTCTGCCCACGATTGCTCTGCTTTTTCTAAATCTTTAGCAACAAACTTAGCATCAAATTTAGGGTATCCATGTATCCTTAAAATATAAGCTAATGCTTTTGTGTCTGAACTTGATATCCCTGCTCGTGCATTTTTAATATCAACGTTAACATTACCCATAAAACTAGCCTTAGTTTCTTCTAGCTCTTCTTGAGTAGCGTTTGGATCTCTAAGAAGTTTTGAGTATTTGAGAGAATCTTCTAGCTTGTTATCAAAACTTAGTGATTCGTATTTAGGGAAATTAGGTTCATCTATAAAAGTTCTGTCTATTACGCTGCTTCCTGTTAAAACTTCATCAGGGTTAATATCTAATCCTACATCTTCTCTTGCTTTGGCATCTTTGTCTTTCTTAAATTCTCTTTGCTGTTTTAAAACACTCTTAAAGTTTTCTTGTTCTGTATTAATTAAATCCTGAGTTATTTCTTTAATAGAATTAATTTTCTCTTCTTGAGATAAAACTAGCCCTGCCTCATTTGGTTGATTAAGAATCCTAGCTGCTTTTCTTAGTTTGGAATCAAGCTCTTCTTTAAAAAGAACTTCCATAGCAACCTGTTGTTCTTTTAAAGTTGCTTTTGCAGTTTCATTAGCGTTTGTTTTTGCTATTTCACTTCTTATTGTTGTATCTAAATTTTTCTTGAATAACCTAGCACCTTCATCAATTAAGTTTCCTTCAACTCTGTTAATTAAAAGCCAGTTAATTTCTTTTGCTTTATCAAAAGCTTCTCTAACTTGTTTGGGCATTATGTTTCCACTTTCACCCCACTCAGTACTTCGCCACCATGTTTTAGGTGAAGCTTGTAAGTTTTCTTCTGCAAATAATTGAGCAGCTAAAGCTATGTCAGTTAGGTCATCATCAGTTATTCCTTCAAGAGTTTCAAACCTACTGGCGTTTCTAAACTCTTGTAGATTCTTCATTACATTAGAATAACTAATTCTATATATTGTCTCTGATCTGTCTGAAGGTTCTCCAGTACCTAACTTATTCCCTTCTATGTCCAATCCTCTAACAAGATTTTGTAAAGCTCTATCCATAAGAGGGGCAGACTCGCTCTTCATTCCTCTTATCGGTTTTAATTTTTCTAATAAATCTTTAGCCCAAGCATCTCCTATTTCTTCCCCAAGCATAGGTTGTAAGACTTCATACATATCTTTAAAATCATTTTCCAAGTCTACTTCTATTCGATTAAGTTCATCTTTTGATGCTACATCGTAAGAGTGTAAACTTCTGTATGCGTTGTCTGATAAACCTGTAAATGCTCTAATAGGCTCGCTTAGGCTTTCTGCTGAACTTTGACTTTTATCTGCTCTAACTAAATCAGCACCTATTTGAGCAAGAGCTTTTCTATCTGAAAGGCTACCAAAGAAAAGACGATTGTTTATATTAAGTCCTTCTAAGTCTTCGTGAAGAGCAAACGCTTGTTTAAGCCTTCCGCTATCTTTTAAAACTTCAAGTCCATCGACTGCTGCTGTACGCAAAGAAGAGTTTATTTCTTCGTTAGAAAACCCTGCTTGTTTAAGTTCTTTATCAGCGTTTGCAATATAATCTTTTAGAGTAATGTTTTTATCTAATACTTCAGTAAACTTGTTTCTTACTGACTCAGATTTAACAGAACGCATGTAAGCTAATCTTTTCTTCTCATAGCCTTTTGTTGCTCCTGCTATTATTCTTGAAGAAAGTTCACCTGTAATTAGGTTCATAACCTTGCGACCATGATTGCCATCTTCAAAGTTAGACATAAGCTCTTCTTGTAGCTTTTTAACTTCTTGATTAACATGTGTTGTTACAGTGCCTAACGAAGCTCCTCTTTTTACAAATTCATCTAAATCAGTTTGTAAGCTATTTTCTAAAGATGAATACCTTTCTATGCCTGTAGTGTCTGCGTATCTTTTTGCAAAGGTTTCTTCAAAAGCTTTTTCAAATCCAAGTTTACCGATTATTCCTCCGTCTGGAGCAGGTATCTTACCTTCAATAATTTCGTTAATCTCCTCTGCTGTTAGCTCCTCTGCTGCTTCTCTTCCTAAATCCATGTTGATGTTTGCAGTCTGACCCAACAGGTTAGGAAGCTGATTTAAAGCTTTTGTTATTCTTTGTGCTGAGTTTTCAGTTGGTACTGGAGGAATTACAGTCTGTGCTGTACCTCCTACTGGAGCTATCAAAGGGTTAGCTGCTACTTTTCCAAGAGCATCTAAGTTAACTTGTTTTCTATTTTTTTGTGCCATTATCCAAATAATCCTGATTTGTTGATTACACTGAAGCTACTCAATCCTGTCTGTAATCCTTGAACTGCGGAACCTAAGTAATCTGGTTGTTCTATTGGTCTGTTAATACGAAGCATATTTCTACTAAATCCTAGTCCTGACTCTTTTAAAGCAAGCTGCCTGTTGACATCAGTTAATCTTGCCTGTTGGTCTACTGAAAACTCATACTCTGCTTGTTGTCTTGATAAATCTCCAAGCAGTGCATCTACACTAAGTCCACTTATACCTGCTTCTCCTGCTGATACAGTTGCAGTAGCTCTAGCCTCCATAGCTCTTCTAGCTGCTTCATCTTTTTTCTGAGATCTAGCAATTCCTTCTTGTTGCTGTTGCATCCGCATTGCAGAAACTTCAGCAAGATAACGTTCTCGCTCTTGTCTTGATGCAATACTTTGAGCTTCTGCTTGAGCATCTGCTTGATACCTTTGTCCTTGTATCGAAGAGATGGTACTTGCTGCTCCAATGATTGAGGATGCAATTAGTGGACTACACATAATATTCGTCTATAACTTCGTTGTTGATTAAAATAAATTGATAAAACGGTTCGCCTTTGATTGTAAGTTGATGGGTAAAGTCGGCTCCCAACCAATCAAGCCAACGCACAGCAGGTCTATTATAACAATGCACAAGGTTTCCTGCTGCTCCCCCTGTGATTTTAAGTAACTCTCGTATCCATGTCTTTGAGTGTTTTACGAGATCTCTTCGAGCTACCTTTGGAAACTCTTTTGTTCCAAGCATCCAGATATAAGGCATCTCTTCATCTTCTCCTACACCAAACATAGCTAGGGGAGTATTGTTTTTATCTACAACAGTCAGAGTTGCCATGTCATGTTCAAAAGCTAACATAAGAGCTTCTTTTGGTTTCCTTCCAAAAGCCATACACTCAATGACATCTATTTCTCTAAGTTTATCTGATAGGTAATCAGCATGATCGGGATGAGCGTCTATTACATCTATCTTATCGTACCTAACTATTACTCGATCAAACACGCTTACTTCTTGAGTGTATAAATGATTCAAATTCTGCTGACTGAAAGTTTCCAGGTAAGGCTGACTCGTTTATTAGTTTTATCTTAGTGTCTTTTACTGCTGACATGATTGGAAAAGAAAATGACCCAGACTCGATGGGTAGTGTTCCTATGGTAGTTGATCCAACAATGTTACTAGTAAAGGTGTTTGTATAAGTCTGTCTTGCTTTTGGTGTAACTTCAACTTTAAATGATGCTGTATCGTCAAAGAAAATTGTAGCACCTTTAAGGAAATGTCTTTGATAACCTGATGGGCTTGTACTTCTATTTGCTCTCTGTTTGAACAACTGCTCACTAAAAGTATAACTCATAGTGTACTTTATACCTACCCAAACAGGGGTGCTGTTGTAGTCAGTACTTACAGTTACAGTAGATCCATTAACTGTCGAAGGTATTAACGCTCCTGCCTCAGTACTTCCAGACGCTCTAGTATAAACTTGTATTACGTCTGAAGCCTCTGGAGTATAGGAAAGATTTATAGTTCCGTTACTTACTGTAGCTGATTGTCTCAAGTCGAGATAAGTATTGAAAGTTGTATTATCGTCTACAAGTTTTTCTTCCATTGGCATTTTAAGAAGCTCGGTTTTGCCATTCTTAACTGCAACAATATAAAGATCACTATCTACAAACTCGATTCCTCGAATGTCGAAAGGAAATGTAAACTTACTCCAACTAGATAATACTTTTTGGTTTCCTTCCCAATAGTACTTATAAGTATAAATAGATTTAGCGTCCGAAGAACTTACTACACATATTAAGTTTTCAGCAGTAGATCCTGCCATGTCAAGTACGCTTGAAGGGATGTATTGGGGAACATGAGATGTTATCTCTATAGAATCATAGTTGTCTGTACTTGTGTTTACAGTAAACTCTCGAATACCTGTAAAGCTTCCTCGATTAAATGGGAAGTATAAATAACTACCTAGCTCAAGTGGAGGAGTGCTTGTGTCATTATCGTAGTTAGTAATGGGACTTATCGATACAGTTTTAGGTGTTAACAAATCTCCCCCTCGAAGTACAAACTGTCCTCGCTCTCCAAAAAGTATAAGGTTTTCTTGAAATGCTACAGCAGATGAAAGCTTTGTAACTCGTTTACTAGCTACGTTGACATCAATAGGATCAGAGTCCAAAAGAGATCTTACTGTAGTTCTAAAGAAGTTAAAGTATTCTCCTGCTTCTGACATTATAACACTTCCTTCTGATAGAAAGCCTAGCCTGTTCTTAAAAAAGAATATGTCAGATATCTTTCGGTCCCCTGTTGTTACAGTGCCGTTAAAGAAAGAAGGAAAAGGATTAGTTTCGTCTTCGCCTACTTGTCGAGTGGTCCAAGTACAAGCCGACAAAGCAAAAGTGTTTGCAGACGAGTTTACTAATTTATGAGGAAGAGTTGTATTAAGTAACTGCGTGTACTCGTCAAATCCTATATCTTCTACCCAACCTCCGTCGCTTACACCAGTTGTAGAGCCGTCGTTGGTTACAAACTTAACAAAGTAATCATCTTCTCCTGCTTCTGCGTCTCCCCTAACTTTAATTTTAAAACCATTTGGAGCTACTGTTGGTAGATCTGTTATAGATCCTACTTCTTTGTAAGCTACTCCAAGTGCTGTTCCAGACTTAGAATCTGATACAGTTATTTCAAAAGCTGTTCCGTCTGCTCTTGATATTTCAAAGAGAGGATAAAGATAGCGAGAGGGCGTTCCTCCAGTATCATAATCATCCGCAACTATTGTTTCTCCTGCTCCTGTTCCTATTCCTTCTACATCTCCTAAAGTAAATCCATGTCCTGTAACTTCCCCTAAAGAAGTGTTTAATGCGTCCCTTAACTTTTTAGCTATAAGTCCTGCTTGAGAATTTACTCCTTGCCCTGTTCCTGATCCTGCTGCGTCACCTGATCCATAAGAAGCTTTTATTGTATTACTTCCATGTTTGATTTTTATGTTGTAACGACTTTTAAAATCTCCTTGTTTAATGAAGACAAGAGCTTTGTTAGTTGCTGCTGAAGATGTGTGAGAAGCACTCTTTGTGGATGTTCTGTCTACGTCTACACTTGTGTTAAGAATAAATGTAGTATCTCCGACTGTTAAAGCTTTAAGAACATCTTTTGGTTTAGTTCCTGATGGGACATAAAGATAGTCACTACTTGAATAAGTTGTCGATCCTGTCGTAGTTACAGAAGCAAAGTTTAGTATGTTAAATACTTGTGCTACGTTGTTATTTATAATTAGTACATACTTCTCGTTCTTATCTCTGTTAATAAAATGAACAAAAGCTCCATCAGCTATAGCAGAACTTATTAAGTTTGTAAGGTAACGAGTATTTGGTCGCTTCTTTAAGCCATCAGAAACAGAAGACAAAGCGTTTATCTGCTCCTCACATTGTCCATCAAAACGAAGAGTGTCTGGTTGTTGACTAACTCCTTGGACAAGGTTGGCTAATGAAGTATTTATTAAAGGCATCTATTAAAATAAGGATGATGTTCTGTTTATACCTACTCTTGTGTAAGTATCATAGTTGTCAAAAATTGTTCTGTCTGCGTTCCTGTTGTCTGATGTTTCAAGGTTTGCTTTTGCTGCAAATTCATCTCTAAGGATAAGAGCTTCTAACTCCCTAGAACCAACAATACGAGACTGTAAATATCTTGTAGCTCTTAAAGTAATATATCTTCTTGCCTGTTCTGGTAGGCTATCCCAAGGTAATTCTTTAACTACAGTAACTTTTATATCGTTTGTAAAGACATCTGTTTTTTCTTTACGATCATAAAGGGAAGTCCCTCGCTGTACTAAATCAATATTATCAGTACCTTCGTGGTCTACTTGTAAAATGTCTGCTGCAAGAGTTATCTTTCCGTCTGCTGCACTAGGACTCAACGTCACTTCTCTTTCTGTATTAAAGTGCCACCCGTTGCTTTGTACCTCCTTAGAAGTTTCATCTAGGATGCTTACAGCGTTTGCAGCCGATACAGGAAGTTCTGCTGTATTACTTATACTGTTTACAGGAGCTTCTCCGATGTAGCCTAGCATAGTGTTGACAGCTTGTAGTTGTGTAGATAGTGCCATAAAAATTCTGTTGTTTTTGTAATAAAGGTTAAAAGAAAGAGGGCAGGGGACTAACTTAATAATCCCCCACCCAAACTTTCTGTGAGTTGTTTATGTTAATTAAGTAACACTAACACATGCAGCAGGACGGAGCACGTTGTGTCCCATCGCATATTTTGCCACAAAGAGTGTTCCTTGGTGAGCTACCGAATAATCGGACTCAGTAGCAAGGTCAAGAAGCTTGACAGTACCTACACCACTTGGGTGTCCTGCAAGGAAGTCTTTAGTGTTAAGTGCTGCGTTGTATCCGTTTCCAGAACCGAATGGATCGTTGACAGCGTTGTCATCATCCTGATCCTGTGAAGCATCTGCAACAAGGATAGAAGTCAAGTTGTTTGACTTGAAGATGTTAAGTCCTGCAACCTGAGTTAATGAACCTGATGACACGTTACCTGTTCCACCGAAATCTCTGTTGATAGCGATGTTGTCATTACCTACAAGAGTGTAGTACTGAGCAGGAGTAAGGATAGCAAAACGAGTGCCATCATCTGGTACGTCGTTCTCATCAAGTTTCTGAGCGACAGATGTTAAAGCTGCTACAAGTCCTGCTGCTGTATTAGTAGTCTGACCTGTAATAGCAATACCATTTGGCTGTCCTGATTTACCTGTTCCTGCTGCACCTGCTGCAAGAGTCTTCAATACTGCCTTGTCAAATCTCTGAGCAAGAGCAATTCCCAATTCTTTCGAGAACTGTCCTCTCACATCAAAGTGGTTTTTCAACTCGTCTATGTTCGGAATGAATGTTGAACTCACTAACATCTTGTCAATGTTAATGACAACTTCGTTCATGTTGAAGTTTGTGTTGTACTTACTTGTAGTTCCACTAGAAGCCTTTGACATAATGTTCTCACCAGGAGAATGGTATAGAGCAGAAGCCTGGCCTATCGTTGGAAATGTCGCTGACTTACCAGAACTTATGGTTCTGATAGTGTGCAGTGGTTTCATTATCTGAGTCTTCTCGAATGTTGCGAGAATCTCGTTGGCAAATACTTTGAGAAACAAAGCATCAGTAGAGCCAGTTTTATTTGCTTGTCCCAATCTACTTGGGCTTAGTGCGTCTGACATAATTTATATGTACCTTTCTTTTTTGTTTTTGTGTTTGTTGTTTTATTTTCTGTTATAAACAACGCACTCCAAGAAACTAAAAGACCTATACAGATTGTTCTTTGATATTAGTTATCCCTCGCAAGGGGCTGCACTCGAAACAAACCGCTATTTGGTTTATTTGTGTTCTTTTTTGTGTGTTGAAATTTTATTGTCGAGTATGCTCAAGGTCATTCACGTATCTCAGGATCTCTGCGATAGTCTCCTTTTGAGGTTTTGTGAACGAATGGGCTTTGAGTTTCGAGATAAAATGGGGAATCTTGCTCTGAGGTGGCTGTATCATCTTGCAACCACTCGTCAATAAGATCGACGTTGCGATTACGACTGCGACTATATGCCTCCTTTTCATAAGCTTCAACAATCTTGAAGAAGTACTCGCAGATCTTCGGAAAGTTGAAAAGAAAACCTACAAGTAACTTAATCATAATTATTCCTTTGGTTTTGCTTTACCTACGTTAAGAGCAAGCCAGTTGATAAGTTTAAGAGCTATTCCTGTGATCTTGTTGTCTGTCTTGTTTGGTGTCATTGCTGAAATCAAACTAGCAGCAGTAACCACAGCCGTAGCGATGCTAATAAGCTCTGCTTTATTCTCTAGGATATATGTTATCATGTTCTTTTTTATATATTAGTTGATACTGAAATTCTTCTTTCAACCTCTGCACGATATGCAGGGTCCATTTCGTAACGTCTGTCATTGATAGCTTCAACAACTTGAGCGTTACTGTTAAAGGGTTGGATAGCTGCTCCAGAAGTGCCTCCCTTTGCGATATTCATGGACTCTCCTCCAGTTTCACTCATATATCGTGCGTACATGCCCTTTGCAGCCATCTTAGCTGCCTCTGGTGTACCAGTAGAAACTATATCGTCGTAGCTGTTTATATCTTCTTCGGGTAAATTAGCAGAAGCCCACTCTATCATTTGATTGTAATTATCTTGTCCTCCAACAGTACTTCTTATCTCTGCCATTTCAGATTCAATAGTAGCTTCTTGTCCTCTTACGTAAGCATCTACAAAATCTCTAGGTATTCCGCTTTCTTCTAGTGCCTTGTAGTTTGCTTCACTTAGTTCTCCTTTTTCAAGATAAGCATCACTGGCTTCTTGGATTGCATTAGATACATTACCTTGTTGTACTGGAGCTTCTTCTTCTTGTTGTCCTTCTTCTTTTGATGTCTGTTGCTGCTCCCCAATCTTCTTTTCGAGGTTTTCGTAGGCTTGCGCAAGATCTTCCTGTGATTTGAATTTACCAAGAATAAGCTCCTGCTCATCACTTACCTCTTGTCCAGAAGGCTCTTGTTGTATTGGTTGTTCCTGCTCTTCTTGTTGAACTAAGTTTGGGTTCTCTGCTTCCTGTTGAGCTAGTTGATCTTCTAGAGACATCTGTTCTCCTTCTACTGGCTCGTTTATTTCGACTCTTTCTACTGACATGTTTTTGGTTTCCTCCCATTAATGTGGTTAGTATTTTATTCTGTTGTTGGTTGTTCCTGCTGTTGTTGTTCAGCAAGTGATTGATCGGAAGCAGCTTTAATACCTGATGGTCCAAGTTTTTCTGCCATCTGCATGAGTTGGGCTTGTTGCTGCTCTTGAGCTATCTCTTCTTGAGTTTTAATAAGTCCAGGAAGTTTAATACCAAGACTTGTTGCTCTACGCTTAAAGTACTCATCTATGTTTACATAAGTAGATATTGCTTGTGGACCTACTACCTGTGCTGCTCCTGCTAGAAACGCATCAAGCTTTTGAAGATCATGTCCTCTTCCAAGAGCCTCGATACCTGTAACAATGACTGGATTTACAAGATCCTTTGGTAACTTAGGCATGGTTTTTTTCTTTTGCATTACAGACATCAGCCTGTTTACCAAAGGTAACTGTAGTTCATTACTAAGCAAGGAATACAAACCACCAAGGGCTGACTCCAGTTCCATAGATATCATGCGAACTTCTTCTGCTGTAACTCTTTCTGCATTACGAATAGAACTGCTTGTAAGAAGGAAGTTTTGTCCAAGTCTGTCTTTGATCGAGTTGATTGTTTCTGCTGCAACTCTAAAGTCATTGAACTTGTTTAACTGAAGCGTAGAGACATCTGCTGCATTACCTTGGACTATTGCGCCATTAGGACTTTCGCTAAGTGTCTTAGGTCTTGTTGTTCCATTTGGATTTATCAAAAACAATACCTTGGCTGCTGCTGCACTACCTTCTACAATAGCTTTTGTAAGTGACTCAAGCGACTGTAGGTCACCAAGATATTCTTCTACATAACCTCTGCCATAGCTTTCTCCATCAATCCTAGAGAAGCGAAGCGGAATATAAGGAGACTTGTCAAGAGGCAACATCCCACCAGTTTTAGGTAACAGTGTTCCGTTTATGTCCTGCTTGACAAGCCATTTATCCCCATATCGACAAATTGCTGTGAAAAGATTTACTGAGTCCATTGCTCCTTTTGTCGAAGGATTAGGATGTTGGATAACTTCTTTTATTTCATCATCCAGTGCCTCGTAGCTAAGAGTTTCTTTTGTTGCTATATATAAAACGTTACCCATTGGATCACGCTCAATAACAAACCTGTCGATACGAAACACTCTCATTCCCCCTTCTTCGGGCATGTATAGTAAAGCATTTCCAGTGACGATGAGTTGCTTGAGAGCTTCGTGTACTGCTATTCTGTACCTCTCAGAAGCAATCTCACTCATCACGTTGTCCTCTACCTTTCTTAAAGCAGCTTCTATTTCACTGAGTACTTCTTCTGGAGTACCCTCGTTTTGTAATTTTTGGTTATCTACTTGTAAACGAAAGAAAGGTGAGTTAGGAGGAAGCAGTGCAAGCAGTAACTTAGAAGCAAGGTTATTAACTCCTCTAGCTCCTATACCTTGAAAGGGAGTATTCAATCTACTTGCAGAACCAAAACCCTCTTCAGTTAATACATAAGGTAAAGTGAGTTTGGCAGCCTGTCTTCCTCTTTGGAGATAAGTGTCTCTGTTGCCTTCTAGCTTTGTATAAAGCTGTTCGGCTGTTTGGTTTTCGTAATTCATAAATTATAAAAATATTCTATCGGGGGCGTTCTCAGGTCTAGGCACTGGAACTTCTTCCCACGCTTCGTCCTCTGGGGTGTCTGGATCATCTGCAATGAACTGACCATTCTCGTCACGCTTTCTAACACGCTCGGTCATGTTCGAGTGCCATACTATAAATTCTTCAGCAGGATCGGCATCCATGTCTCCTTTGATGTCTCTAAATAGAACCCAGTGCTTACCATCGCCCTTCGTTATTGGTTGCTCCCACTCCATGCCAGTTTCATCTCTGATTGTTTCGGTCTTTCCAGTGTCCTCAAAATACTCGCCAATGACTGTGTAAACGTGGTTCTCACTTTGAGATAACGGAAGGGTAACTTCAATACCATTTCCTTCATCTTCAGTTGTTGTGAATCCCATCTGTTCAGCGAACACAATCGCCATGTTTTTAGAGTCAAACTTTAAAAGGTAATCAATCATATTAATCTACAAGTGGAGGTTCTTCTTCGTCATCATCATCATCACTATCGTCCTCTGTAGGCTCTGCCATAGGATCAGGAGGAAATACCCAATCTTCTGGAAGCTCAGACGAAAGAGACGCTATCTCTTCTTCAGTGAGTAGAGTTTCATCAGGAATGTTAGTGTGTTCCTCTTCTGTTTCCTCGTCTGTCCAAGTGTTCTTCTGTATCTCAATGAATGCACGAGGATCTTCTTCGGCTGCTTCAACAGACCAACCCCACCAGTATTTTGTGCCACTGCCTGTAGACCAGAATGAAGTGTTCTTTTGTTGTGCTGCTTGTTCGCTTCGAGCTTGTGCTTCTTCTTTGCTGTCAAATATTAGATATGCCATGTGATGATTTAGTAAATGTTATAGTGAGTGTTTATGTTGGATTCGATGCCTGTTCTGTTAGAGCTTTGGTCTGAGTCGTACCAGATCATCTCACTCATCTTTCCTTCGTAACCCCAAGGGATGTGAGAACTGACAGCATTGCCTTCTCCGTACCAACCAAATTGAGTTATTGTCCAATCTGTTGTGTCTCCGTCTTGGTGATGGACTAACTTCCGTCCGTTAATTGCTGCGTGAACGTCATCTCTTGTAATGTCGTAGCCTCCAATTAGCGTTCCGTTAGTATATAGTCTTACTGGTTCTCCTCCGTAACCGAGGTGGGCTTGAATATTAGAGTCACCATCTTGAGCAATCCAACCATGTCTGCCTCCATTGTCGTGTTGTGATGGGTAAATATGTTGAGTGCTTGAAGTGTCTGTAACGAACCAAGAATCGGCTCTAGCTGCATTTACTCCATGTATTTCAAGGTTAGAATAGTTTGGACTTGTTTGTGTAAATTCAAGTGCAGGATGATTCCCTGACTTGATTAAGTCTCCACCGCTAACAATCTGAGGCTGATTAGCAGCAGTCGCTTGAAGGGCATGGCAGTTGTTTCCTGTCTGATCGTAGAGCTTTGTTACAAAACCTCGAACTCCTGTCTTCTCGATCTTAATTGAGTCGATGAGAAATACTCCTGTATGTTCTCCGTTAAAAGCTATATGTATTCTACCCGTATTTGAACCTGCTACTGAGGTAAGTGTTTTTTCAAATACATGAGTCTGAGTCCCACTAAATGTAATATCCTCGCCTGAGACTTCTCCATTAGAACCATTGCCACCTTGATCACCAAAACCAATTCCTATCATTTGGACAGTTCCACTTATCAACTTGGTGGTCATGGTAATTTTATATTTCTCTCCGACAACTGGATTTACTGGGAGAAATAAATTATCAACCCCTGCATTATTTCCGTATAACCTTGGATAGCTCGTTGCTCCGACAGCCCCACTTATCGAAACTTTCGCTGAACCTGACCCTGTTAGCGGATCAGTAGTCTCGTGAGTTATGGTCGCTGTTGCTCCAAGAGCATTTGAAGGACCAAGCCCATTTACATTAGTTTCAAAGTTTGCTTGAGCAAGACTCAAATCATACGCACTTATAATATTTTGTTCTATTTCAAATCTTTTCTGCGAAGGATTCATGTTAGGAAACATGATTAATTCACAAATCTTTCCTGAGAAACTCCAACTCGTATCTCCTGCTGCTAAACCTATGTTGAGACTTCCTATACTCGATGTATAGCAATTCTCAAAAGTAACTAGCTTTCTTGAGCCTCCTTGATCGTGTAGCACATCTCGTGTATCAGCAGATAATATCGCTCCATTCACGTAGGCTTTGGAATCAGCATTAGCAAAGTTAGAGTTCTTCCAAGTGGTTGAACTTCCGTCTTGAGTTGTAGCAAGTAAAATTCCGTTCTGAGTATCATGCAATATAGAAAATTGTGTATCATCCGTATCGTACATTGCAAACATATCGAAACGTGAATTGTAGCGTAAAAATAGAATGTCTAAATGATCCGTGTTTCCGCTTCCTGCACCATCAAAGTCCAGAGCGGCTTTACCTCCAGAAGTCACAAGCTCAGATCCTTTAACTATCCTTGGCTGATTATTAGCCGTATCTTGAGTAGCATCCTCACCACCACCTTGGTTATACCAATTCACCACATTAACATCGCCAGTGAGGGCTGTGCCTGTAGTCTTCTGGTAAGTCTTGAGACTGTTGGTGTTTAGCTGTGCGCCCCAAAGAAGAACCCCATCATTTCCATTTACTGTTACATTAAATGAATTGTCAGCATCATTGACTGTTAAAACAAAAGTTTCAGTAGTACTATCAGCGACTTGGGTAACACTGCATCGATACCAGTCGTTACCTACTGACTCGATAGTTGCAGGAATAGAACTATTGACTGTCCCTACTGTGCCGTTTGAAAGGTTAAACCACGCATATCCAGTAGCGTCATTTACTCCTCTCATGTTTATAAAATTCTTTCCAGAGGCTTTAGCATAAACCGATGTTACATAAGTTCCTCCTGTGACTCCTGTAGCCGTTTGATAAACTACAGTGTTTGGTTGGTCACTAGTAGGTTTAAATAAATCTGCTCCGTTTCCTCCGTTTGGATCGGTTCCTTGGTTTGCTGTAATGGTTCCGTTAGCTACGTTCCAAACACTTGAAAAGTCTTCAGAATTACGCAACAAATTCTCAAGTCCGCTGAACTCTCCAAGAGTAGTCGCAGTTGTGCTTGAGCCATCGTTGGATATTACTGGAGTCTGGGCGTAGGTCTGAAGTTCTGGGTCGTATTCCAAAATGCTTACATTGTCTATAGTAAAGTCATTTATTTGGCTACCCATTCTTCTTTTGAAAAAAGTGCTGTGGGCTGCTGTTGAACTAGCAGTAAATTCAATCGACTTAGCTCCGCTCGTTGTGAAAACCATTGTCGATTCTGGATGCACGACAGTAAGTCCTGCGCTTCCTGTGTTTAAATCACTAGCTACATAATCGAAAGTGATTTTGTATTTTTTCCCTGCCACATAATTTATGTCTTGAGAAACTCCTACAAAATTAGAAGAAGAGTCGGTCGAAGCAATTCTTAAAGCTCCGTTTGTAACCTCAACAGTACCTCCTGCATTATTTGAAATATCCCAACTTGTAGACCCATTACTAAAGTCTCCATTAGTAATCTGCTCAGTTCCAGTGGACTCGTATTGTGTTTCCTCAAGCTGCGCTCCGAAGATGTAAGTGTTTTTGTTTGTAGCGTTTCTGTCGGGATAAAATATTAACGAATGATTAGATGCTGTTGCAGTCGCTTTGCCTACGAAGCTAAATCGATACCATCCATCATCTCCTATTTTTTCGTAAGATATATTTGTGGCGTTTAAATTACCTGTTGAGCTTGGAACCCCACTGGCATCAAAAGTTGTCTCTGCCCAAAATATCCAACTACCTTGGTAAATACCTAGTCTAGTCTTTGTGGACGTACCTTTTTTAATGTATAAAGAAGCTGTATAGTGTGTGCCACTAGTTAACGAAAGATTATCATTTTTGACTTGAGAAGCGTTGTGACTTCCTCCTGCTGTGAGTAATCCTGCATTATTTCCTCCAAAGGGATCAGCTATACCCTTCTGAAGTGTTGGTGTATATGTTGAGTGGTAGCCCCATTGCCCAAAGTCCTCACTGTATGCAAGAAGGTTTTGGCTAGTGTTTGTAACAGGACTACTCAGGCTTATCTCATTGTTAGAGTCGAAGCCTACCTCGACCTCAACATTTCCCTGATTCCTGCAACGCATTGCCTTTCCAGTGTAACTCGAATTGATCTTACGAGTAGAGAAGCCCGTTGCTATTGGGTTGACCTCTTTGACTGAGACGTTGTCCCAGAAGCCACGAAAGTCACCAATGCCATAAAATTGCATCAACAAGTTTCCATTCGTTAGGGCTAAAAATGTATCCGAACTATGACCACTTCCGTTTAACTGATTCGTGGTGATATACCCATTACCAGTATTGATGTAGACATTAGTATAGTTGTTTCCGCTCGTGTGAGTAACATCATATTCAACTTTGTATGTACGCCCTTTCTTTATTGGAATGGTCTGAGTAAACGCTGAATTTTCGGAACTCCCTCCTGCAAACCTTTCAATTCGATTGCCTTCTTCAGCAACTCTAAAATGAGTTCCTAAACTCCAACTCCCCTCGACTACGGATACGTTGTCTACTGTAAAAGACCAATCGCCTGTACCCACTCTGTCAAACTGGATAGAGTCTGAGTTGCTGTTTGCTGTCCAATTAAATGTTAATGTTTGATCGCTTCCATTTAAAGTAGTTAATGTTTGAGTGTCCTGTAATCCTCCTTGGTTCGATCCGTGATCTAAAATACGTACCTGCTTACTAGAAGTTCCATTAACTGTAGCTATGACTGTATATTTTCTTCCTGCTACGTAAGTAAGGTTCTGCTTAATGTAGGTGTAGCCACCGCCTGTTACTGCAATCGTAGCAACTCCAGATCCAATGGTCGCTCCAGATCCTTTTGTCCAACCGCTATCTGAATCAAATCCTCCGTTGGTTACCTTTTCCGTAAAGTCTCCACCCACGATCATTTCATCAGCTTCGACACTTACATCGAGTGGCAATGTGGTTTGGTCGGTACTCCTAAAGTCCTTTTCCAAGTCTCCATTACTTACTTGAGCAGCCGTATAATCTGCCTCGTAGCTATCGTATTCTCTTCTGATCCTGGTAACTGGAGAGTTAGCTGAGTCATCCATTAAAGCCCTTAAAGAGTGTGCTGCTTTGGCTCTTGGGTATTTGTTTAATAAGAAAGGTGTATCTGTTTCCTTCTTTAGTTTGTTGTTTGAAATTCTTTTATTGTAATAACGAAGTCTAGCGATGTGACCACAAAAGACTGTAGTGCCTGATCCATTGCCCCCAAGTCTCAGTACAGTCGGTGAATAAATATTTGCGATGCTTGTGTCAACGTTTGGGTTCTTCCCATCACGAGTAAATGCTCCGTCGTTTGTTTGGAAGGTAATACCTAGCTTAGACTTAACGCCTTTGGTGACAGTTCCTAAAGACGATCCTGCACTATAAATCATGTCACCACCATCTTGATAATAGGCAGCGATTGTGTTGGTAGCTCCTCCACCAATTTTTGGACCTACCCTCAATTTAGAACCATTACTTTCGTATACTAGAAATGGACTTGATGGAGTGGTTCTATCTTCAGCTAATTCAGTAGAATCAACAAGCCAAGCTCCCCCTGTTCCTTGTTTATAGAATCGACTGAACGCAAGACTGTCTACTTTAGCTACATCTCCCGAACGACTTGCAGTAGCTCCGTAGGTTGGTATGAGCGATGTTGGGAAGGAACCCTGCTCAAATTGTGCGCCCCAGACAAATATTCCGTTTGATCCATCTCCTGCAAAAGAAACATCTTGACCATTTAAAGAGGGGCTAATGAAAACGCTTCCTAAGTTAGCATCTAAAGTTCTTGTAAAAGAAATTCGATACCAGTCATTTGCGAGAGCTTCTATAGTTCCTGAGTCAGCCGAATTACTAGTAATCTGTCCTGTTTGAAGATCAACTCGCAACATTCTACTACCGCTGTCATTAAGATAAAAGACAACGTATCGTCCTCCTGCGTTTTTAACGTACAGAGAAGCTGTGACTGTTGTTCCCGAAGAAACAGTCGGGACTGAATTTACACTAAACAGCTTTAACGTATTATTTGTGTTTGCAATAATTTTAACGGCATTGTTTCCGCCTGTTGGGTCAGTTGTTGCATTTGCAATCGTTGTGCCTGATCCCGAAATTAGCCAATCCCATCCGTCTGACGAAGAGTTAGATAAATCGGTATATTTAAATAAATTCGTCCTCCCCTCTTCAATTAAAAGCCCCTTGCTATTTCCGTCTTTGTCGTAGTCGAAGCGAGGTGCTTGATAGACTGCTCCAGAGGTTTTGTTGTAGTCAGTTGGAGTTGTTCCTCCGTCAAGTCTACGCTCGACTTGTGCGCCCCATGCGTAGACTTCGTCATCAGTGGTATCAATTCGCAGTGTGAATGTATGCGCTCCTGCTGCTAAAGTTGCAGTCCTTGAGAATCTTTGCCACTCATCAGTAACCGCTACCTCGTTAGTACCATCTGTAAAGTCACCTATACGAATAATTCCCGTGCCTGTTTTGCGTTTTAAATAAATTGAAAATATGTAAGTGTCAGCTTGGGGGAGTGTAACACTAATAGTTCTATGCTTAACGCCACCATTAGAGCCAACTGTGTCAGCCGTAATCAAACCATCAATGGGGTTTGGGTGAGTGTTTGCAGTTGCTACTGCTGCGTTGCCCCACTGATCGAAAGCTTCAGAATGAATCAACAGGTTGTGTGGAGCAAAAGCCACCTTACCCTCTTTGTTGCGCTGTGTAGCACCACTTGACCTGCTGAAAGTGATATCGTCATCGAGATAGTCCTTCTCAGCAAAGTTATAATCAATGGCTAGAACTGATTCTCCAAAAATAGGTCTTGCTACTTCTCTCGAAAGAGGCTCAGTGCCTTGCGAGGTTATCGTGTTGTCTTTGGTTGCTATGATGCGTCTAGCCATTACTGCTTATACTGGTGCGATTACTACGTCGATGCTGTTTGCTGTTGCGTTGTTTCCTGCAATTACTAACTGGATATCGGATTGAGATGTAGTAAACACACAACCTCCTGGTCCAGTGAGTACTGCGTCATCTCCAATATCGATATAGTTTGCTCCAACTTTGTGTTGCAAAGTTAGAGTGCAGCCAGAAGCAGGAATAGCTCCAGAAGCCAGAAAACAATAAGTTCCCCCCTTTAGTGGGCTAATCTTTGGAGTGGTTGTTGCGTTAAGTACTCCGTTGCCGTTGCCATCCAAAGCACCAGAACTTGCAATGTTTATATTAGTTACGTCCATGTCTGTTTTATTTTTCCTGTAGTTAAAAATTAGTAAGGCACATTAGACCCTGTACCTGATTTTGGGGTTGAAATTGATGTGTTTCTACGAATAGTAAGATCGCTTGTGCCTCTTCTCTTTTTCATCCTTCTGTCTTTATCCGCTTTGTTAATGACTTCTTCTGCCATTTCGGTAGGAGGTGGAGGAGGCGAGGGAGGTGCTTGAGGTTGAGGCATTTTAGGTCTTGATAGGCACATGTTGTGTTACTCGTTATTTAATATGTTTTCGTTTTGTTCTGCTAGTTTAGCTCGAAGATAGTTAATGATATTTCTTTGACCAAAGTAATAATCCATATCCCTCAGTTCGTCTGTCGGTCCAAATTCTTTTGGAGGAAAAATATCATCCAAAGTTTCTACAAGATCGCTCGATACTAAAGGAAAAGGCTTATCCATCTTTTGGTCAATATCCCTTCTTTATTTTCAGCTTACTACGACCCTTTTTTTTCTTAGCAGTCTTAGCAGCTTCTTTAAAATTCTTAGCTGTTGGTGCGCCTTTTGATCCTACTTTTCTCATTTTTTCTCCGCTTCCTCTTTTGATGCGTTTGCGTTTAGCGTGAATGTTTTCGTATAAACTCATTTGTTTTATTTAGCAGTCCCATTTTCTCAGGGCTAAAGCTTTTCTAGTTGGTCTTCCCTTCTTATCTTTCATTGGTCCCTTAACTCCGCCCATTCTAGCACAAAAAGATCTTCTTCTTGCAGCAGCCTTTGGGCTTCTTTTAGCTTGCTTTGATGAAACTGGAGGTTTAAGATTACTCCCTTGGCGTTTTGCTGCTCGTCTTCCTGCTGCATTTAGTCCCCCTTTTGGGTCTTTATGTTTGCTAGTAAGCTTGATTCTTTTCCTTTTTGCCATGTATATAAAAAGTAAAGTTTTATTATATACAGTCGTAAATTCAAATATCCCTTAATTCCTTGGGTAACTTACCTTCCTTTATCCATTCATCAGTTTGATACAAACACATGGCATTCCAGATAACTGCACTAAGATGATCCTCTTCTTCACACCCTTCCATGAAACCCCAGAGATGTCGGTAAATTGCATCGATATATCTACTGAAACACTGACCCTTCTCCCAATTGCGTTCACCATACTTGTAACTGCCTAATTCGAACCTACGACTTGCTGCCTTTAACGCTGCTATGGGCAGTTGGTTTGGACAACCTTTCCCTTCCATAGAATCTCTTACTGATCCTGTTTCAAACTCAGTTCTTCCTCCGCTATCAGGCAGTGGTTTTCTTTCAATTACTTTGGCATCCATAGTCTAATTTCTCCTTCTTTTTCGTTGTATTCGTTTGGATTTCTCAGGATGTAAGACAACCTTGCATTCATCAAAGCATCTTCTTCTGTCTGTCCTTTTGATTCATAAGCATCAACTACTGTCTGCCAAGTGGCTCCATGCTTATCTAATAGTTTGTTTGCTGTCACACTTCCAATACCCTTGGCTCCAGAAAAACCATCTACTGTATCTCCTGATAGGGTTTGTGCAAGGTGATTATAATCTGCTTCCTCTTCTGTCGTGTAACTTGTCTCTGCTGTAAGGAAATTAAACCACTCGCAGTTGAGTGTACCAAAATCTTTGTCACCACTGACTGCAACATAGTTGTCATTGGAGCAGCAAAGGATACCTATCACATCGTCTGCTTCCAGATTGTTTTTTCGTATTCCGTTGTGATTTTCAAAAGCCCATTGAGTTATCGAAGCAATGCCTAGAGGTTTTCTTTTGTTCTTCCTGTTTGCTTTGTACTCAGGGAAAACGTTGTAGCGGAAGTTGCGAGCATCCGAAAACACCATGACATAATCGTCTGCTTTTGTTTGATCCACTGAGTAATCAACCATGTCTTGTACAATTACTTTCATGTCTGCCTCAGAACTGTGAAGTGTCCAGATATCATCTTCCCATTTTATCTCCTGCTCCGAAGCAAACCCTGCTCGGTACACGACCATATCTCCATCTATTGCTGCTATTCTTTTGTTCATAATTATTAATGCGTTTCTGCCCAGTTGTTGCCGATTTTGTAGTCACCATCGAGAGGGCATTTGATATCTAAAACTTTACCTGCTTGAGTCATCGCTGCTACAAAAGTAGCTCCCAAGTCATGTGCGTGTTCTTCAAGACAGGAGAACTGAACTTCGTCATGTACGTTCGCATGCATTTCATAGGGATGCTTTGCAAGTTTAGCAAACTCAACCAACGCTTGTTTCATTATGACAGCACCACAACTCTGTAAAAGAAAGTTAAGTAAACTATGCTTCGATCTGACTTCGATCTTTCTACCATCAACACCAGTAAGATGTCCGTTAGCTTCTGCCGATCTTTCAACAGCACTTAGTAATTTTTTAAAGGCGGGCATCTTTGCCATAAAGGTATCTCTAAGTCGCTTACCTTCCTTCATTCCTTTACCAACTGCTTCGCCAAGTCTTTGATTTGAAGCTCCGTATATAAGGCTGTAGATGAAGGTTTTAGCTTTGTCTCTATCTATTCCAAGGATATCTGCGTTAACCTGATGGATGTCACCTTCAAGTATTTCTCTAGCAAACTTACCACTATCAAACTGATACAAGAAATGAGAAAGCGCACGAAGCTCCAAAGATGATGCATCGCTACCACAAAGTACTTTTCCTTTTGGTGCTTTAAAAAGTTCCCTGCACTCCTTGCCATACTCAGAACGAACCGCAGGAATTTGCTGTAGGTTAGGATTACTCGAACTACACCTTCCTGAGATAGTACCTGCTGTGTGGATAGTGCTATGTATCCTTCCTTTCTTTGTGACACATCCAAGCCAAGAGTTCTTACCTTCAGCTAACATGCCAAGTCTTTTTTGAACCAAAAGATATTCAAGTAGTTTTAGTGACTCGTTAGTGTTTATTTGTTTCAGTACTGTTTCATTTATCTCTGGTCGTTTTCCTTCATAAGCTTTTGGAACCCACCCCTGTTCCATCAGTCTCTCTGCTATCTGATCTCTAGATCCAGGATTAAAGGGAGTTGTCCTTACTTTGTTTCCCATCTTTTCTGCAAGGTCAGATATGTTCTGCTTCAGTCCTGCCTTCTTTAGTTGCATTCTAAGTGCAACCTTGGTCTTACCAGTATACTCTATTCCTTCTACCTCTACCTTCCATCCAGTCACGCTCTTCATCTCCTCAACCTTTGGAGGGAATACCTCTTGCATCTCCTGCTCCAGTTTTGCTCTTCTTACAGAAAGTTCTTTTGCAAGCTCCTCTGCTTTCTCTACATCAAAAGGAAAACCATTAAGCTCCTGTACTCTTATCAGTCTTGCAAAATCATGCTCCAGTTCCAGTGACTTTGAAGACACACTGTACTGAATAAGTTCTTTATATAAATCATAAGTAACTTTTACATCCTGTGAACAGTACTGCTGCATCTCTGGTGTGCAGTGTTCCCAAGCGTCTTCTTTTTCGCCATGATCTCCCTTGAAGTTTCCAAGTCTCCAACCCCAAGCCTTCAAGCTATGTTTACCTACAAGGGCTGTTGGAAAGTTTTCTCTTCTTCTATCAGTGATAGCAATGTCCCTACAAAAAAGTTTAGACATGAGCATTGTGTCCACGATTTTATTTAATTTAAGACCATAAACTTTTTCTATACAGGGTCCGTCAAAACCAATGAAGTTATGCCCACAAACATACTTAGATTGTTCTAGCATCTTTATCCCATCTTCAATGTTGTCCTTGAGTGTGTTGAACTCGTGCATTTCAAGAGTCTTCACATCAAGTATTGAGATACAATGAAACTTGATAGGACAATCAAGAGTGGTAAAGTTTTCTATAGCGTTTGTTTCTATGTCAGCAATGACTAGGTTGTATTTGTATTCCATCTTATTTTATTCTTTCTGTTAATTTTTTTGAGAGGATTCTAAAGGCTCGCTCTGCTGTTTGTGGGACAACTCCTGCCCCAAGTGTCCGAAGTCTGTCCACCCTGTTGGAAGTCCCATCATTTGCTCTACCCAATCTGCGTTCAAGAGTCCGTAGTCTTTCCCATTTCTTTTGAGGGCTTCGTGGTGCGGATGGAAAAGTTTTTCTTCCCCCTTTCTGTCCTTCTTGGATTTCTCCCTCTGAACAAAAGAGCCATGAACATGAGGATGGTTTGCTAGTCCTAGTTGTCCGTAGTTTGGTCTGTTTGATACCTTTTGTGCCTGTGCTACGTCTGGCGTAGGAAAGAATGAATACTCTTCTTCGGTGGTGGGATGCTCCAATTTCACTCGCTGAGAATATTCCTGCCTCACAGATGTAGTCCATCGATTCCAAGCTTCTAAGGACATGTCTGAGAACAGGTTCTCCCTCACTTGTTTTTGTGGTGATGATGCCCTCGACGTTTTCCAAGAAAACAAGGGAAGGTCTACATTCTCTAATTCCATTTTCGATGAAGGGGTACAAGTGTCGTTCATCTCTGTCTGACTTGCGCTTTGAATTATGGCTAAAGGGTTGACAGGGGAAGCCTCCACTGAGGATGTCCACCAATCCACGAAACTTTCTAAAAGGGAACGTTCTAAGATCAGACCAAATAGGTGCTTGATCCAGTTTTCCCTCTTGCATCTTGTGAACCAAGTTGCCGATGTTGAAAGCTTCCCTCTCCACCATACATATCTCTCGAACATTCGGGAAGATCCTTCTAAGTCCGAGTCCGATGCCTTCATATCCAGAGCAGAGCGAAAGGTGGTTAATAGTTGTTTTGGAAGTATCCACATCGTTGTTAAAAAGGGTTTGCTGTGTCTGCATCTGTTAGTATTCCAGTGTTTGTGTCGTAGTGAATGTGTCCTGCTATCCCTGTCTCCCCACTGAACCTATTCTTTAAAATTCTAAGAGTTGTGACATGCTGTTCTTCTGGATCTTGCTGACTGCGTTCAAGCCCAATAACCATGTCTGATAGTTGCGCAAGCGAAGCCGATCCCCTGAGATGTGAAAGACTAACAGTAACACCTTCCTCATGTCCTCTGTTGCCTTCTGGTCTTTTAAGATGACTAACAAGTATTAAAGCAATTCCTGTTTCTTCCACAAGCGCACGAAGCCTAGTCATAATAACATCGAGGGCTTTGCGTTCCGATCCTAATTCGCTGTCACTAAGTCCACTTACGACCAAACTAATATGATCTAACACAACGTACTCAACGTCCATTGCCTGTGCCATATAGCGAACATCAGCAATAATTCTATCAGGATCTAGGCTTCCCCAATGGTCGTAGAAAAGTAACCTTTGTGTTCCTAGAGTTGCCTCAAAACCTTTTTTATATTTAGCATCAACTGTGACTGGATTCAGATGCAGCAGTTCTTTTAGTTCTATTCCAAGTATTCCTTCTGCTGACCTTTCGACTGACTCTTCAAGTGCAATGTAACCAACTTTACTTTCAGTGGTCGTGATAATGTGATGTGCAATCTGTCTACACACTTGGCTTTTCCCTATACCACTCCCTGCACAAAAGGTTGTTATTTCTGACTTGCGTAGACCTCTCGTTTTATTATTTAAATTGGAAAAGGGATAAGGAATAGAATCGTTTGGTCTTACTTCAGTAAGCTTATCAAACAAAGTGCTTCCATCAATTATAGAACAGGGACTCCATTTTTCTGCTTCCCAAAATGCCTTAACAACTTCATCTCCTCTACCTTTAAGTAGCAGTTCATTAGGATCTTTTGCATTCAACCTTGCTACATAAGCTTTACCAGGAGGTAGTATCTTTACTGCTTCCTCAACAGCCTTCCTTCCTGCGTCATCCTCATCAAACATTAAATAGATTTTGTTGAATGTGTTAAGCCACTGGAGGTTCTTTTTAAATAAACTTTTAGCAGAGGTTGCCGAACCTATGCCAACTACAGGGTACTTATTATTTTGAAGCTGACTTGCTGTAAGGGTGTCTATTTCCCCTTCACAAATAAGAAGCTTGTCTGCTCCTCCAGTTTTCCAAAGCTGCTGTCCAAAAAAGTAATCACTAATCCTTCCCTCAACGTTAAAGTTCTTCTCAGCATCTCTATGCTTTTGTCCAATGAGCTTATAATCTTTGTCGTAGTAGTTTGCTATGTGAACAGTCTTGCCAAAATCATTTACTCCGATGTGGTACTTGTATTTTTTACAAGTTTCTAAATGCAATCCTCTTGGAGCTATAGCCTTTGCTTCTCCCTTTAAAAAGTTGTCAGTAGTTTTTTTAGTCATTGGTTTTTTATTATATTCAGTAGTTGATGTTGTTTCTCGGTTATCTCTAGGATCAAAAGTATCGCAACTAAAACACTTCGTACTCCCATCTGCATTCATAGCAAGGGCATCACTGCTTCCACACTTTGGGCATGGTAAACAAGTTTCTATGAAACTGTTATCGTCCATTCTGTAGGTATCCTTTTATGACACCACAAAAAACCATATCGATCACACCAGTCAGCGTAGGTAGTGTTACTGTTCTTTGTGAGTGTGTTATAAGCATTCTGAAAAAGAAAACGTATGTCATGGGCAGTCTGTTGTTTTATCAAAATATGCTTTGTTCTATCTGAAGGTTTAAAGTAACCCTTTGCTTCTATGATAACTCCATTAGGAAAAATAAAGTCAGGCGTATAAACAGAAAGTCTTTTGTACTTTATCCTCAGTGTCTCATATTCAAAGTTAACCCCCTCCCTTTGCAGGGAGAGGGCTGTGTCTCTTTCAAACTTAGAACGGAACTTCTGCTGTCGATGCTTGACTAGCTTCTTTGCTTTCTTCATTCTTTTCTTCGTTATATTCTTCTTCAGCAATGTAACCACCATCAACTGCTCCAAAGCCCTCATCTTTTTTACCTCCACTATACTCAACAAGTTCTATGATCTGTGCTGCTCTTAATCGCAGTGTGTAACCAAACCCTTGTGAAGTTACATACCAAGTTGACAGTTCAACATTACAACGGACAAGAGAACCACTACCTACATTTGTGTCAGGAGAAAGCTTCTGCCCCTTACTATCATAAAGTGCCACAGTAAATTCTATTTCACCTTTTGATGTTTCAACCTTTGCAGGTTGCTTTGTTCTAATTTCGTAGTCACCTTCCTCTGTAATTAACAAAGGAGTATGCGCTGAACGCTTTATCTTTTTGCCTTGTTTTTCAGATTCAGCTTCGTAGGCTTTTTCCACATGTTCATCTACTTGCTTTGAAAAAGATTCAAAGTCTTCCTTAGACACATGCAACTTACAACTGTAGACACCTTTCTTATCAAAAAAGTAGTCGGGTTGGAATTTAGGATAGATAGCTTTACCTATCGGGGTAGTTAGTTTTATACTTTTCATTTTATGTTTTTATACCTTTGGTTATTTATTTTTTTAAACTTCCTTTTCAAATATTAGGAAAAGAAATACTTACTGTCCTTGATGAGTGATATCTCAGCTTGTCCATACTCAGGAGGATCAGGAAAATTTAAGTCAGGGTTTTGTTTTTTAATCTGGTCAAGCCAATCCCTTAGAAGATCAGGTGTAAACATCTCGACAGCTTGTTCACGAATTATCTTTGCTAATTTATCTGAGTTTTTGCAGTGAGTCCCAAAGCTGTCATGGATCATTGCAAAATCATAAATAGCTTTTCCATGCTTGTCTTCCTTGGCTGCATTCACTACGACATTGTGTAATAAAGCAGCATCTAGGGCATGAACTGTATTAGCAGATACACCATTACGCATTGCCTTCGGTGAAATCTTATCTGTGTCCTCCTTAAAATTAACATGAACTGCTTCACCAGTGATGAATGTACTTACCTTCCTATCTTTAAGTTTTTTGTAATCCTGCTTTACAATAAAACCAGAAGGAGTTTTCCATGTTAAATGTCGCTCCTCTCTCGTAACAATATTGCAAACCTCTTGGAACCAGTGCATACATTGTTTTGGAAGATCCAGGATTTCTTCAACACCTTGCCAAACCTTTTCAGCAAGATAATGAATAGCTTTGTAATACTCAGATAAATCAAAAGGAGAAGGACAACTGTCAGCGTGTATTTTTTCTTCAAACCAATCAGTTATATACTGCCTGTTAGAATACATGGTCAATCCATACGAGTAGCACATGACACTTTTTTTCGTCATGGATCTGTTTAATCCATAGTCAAGCCACGCTTGTGCAAAAGGATGTCCCTGCTTTGCATCTTCAGCCAAATAACTTTCCACACGTACTCTGACAACATCATAAATGTCAGCAGGTTTTGTGGTAGGGATAACATTTGTAGCAACACAACCATAATCACAACGAGTCAGTATTGATAATATTTGAAGCCCATTGTTGGTTGCGTCCATCGAACATGGAAGTTTTGTTTTAAGTTTTCCATCACGTAAAAAATCAGCCCACTCAAAACAAAAAGCAAGGAACTGAAAACAGCCATTACCATCTGCGTCCATCCACTCTGTATTTCTAGTTGGATCTTCTGCAATACGTGTAATCATTTCAGCGTTGTCATAAGCCCATTGCTCACGATCATCTAATGAAACTTTGTCGTAGCCCCAACAGTTAGCTCCATGTATTGCAAGCCACCTTGCTTCTTTTTTATTTCGTACACGTTCACTTCGTTCAAATTGCAGCAGTCCTCTTGATAAATCTGTTCCTTGTATGTTCAAAAAAGATGGTATTGAATAAAGTCTTCCACGAAAACACGCATTCACTGGTGTCCAAAACCTCATGCCTTTAAACTTTTCGGCTAACTTTATAACAGTACCACAAAGAACACGCTTAGATCTCGTTGAAGTATTTCTTTTGTAAACTCCTGATGCCATTGCAGCCCATTGCCTCTTTACATCTTTGTTTTCATCTCCATCTACAGGAAAAGGAGGTAAAGGTTCATCTTCCTGACTAACAATAGTAGAACCTACAGGCACATTATTATCCCAAGCCCAAAGGACCACATCAAGTACTCGCTCGTTTATCTCCCAAGGTGTTCTTTGTATAAGATTTGCAGCTTCAAAAGGTACTTTTAAATCTTTTGGGTTAAGCTCACGAAGAAACTTTGCATCTGGTGTTTTGATAAAAGTAAGCTTTGGAAGTGTAGTACCTTCAATTTTATATCCACCTTCCCAAATGCTTGTCCAATCCTCTGGAGGCTCAACCATTGGTAACCAAAAAGGCTCAAGCAATGACCTGTGATTATTAAAATCTTCGATCCACTTTAATGTCGTAGGCGTTGCAGTTACAAATCTCGTAGGTGTTTTTCTTCCTTTATCTTTTAAATACACATACTCGATCAAAGCAGTACTTGATCTTAATATTTCAATTAATGCAATACCACAGGACAGTCGATCTCTTTTAGACCAAGGCTCAAAATCTTCTATGCCTCTTTTGTTTTTCTCATGCTTCATGGAGCGTTTTATGTGCGGAACTTGTGATGAAGTTGCTCTTTGCTTTGCTCCTTTTATTATGCCTTCACCTCTGTCATTAGTACGTACCAAAAATATACATCTTATTTCATTCTCAATAGCTGCACCTACAGTATAACTCATAGATGCCATTGTCTTTTTGTAAGGAATACAGTTAAGAACTGTCTTGAGTGTTATAAATGCAGTCTTCTTTGGATCATACTCTTTCAAGTCGGTAAGCCACCTCGTTGGTCTACCTGCCTTTGGTCTTAACATCTCTCTTATTCTTTCATAGAACTCAGGCAAAAGTTCTCTCATAAGTTTTTGTCCTGATTTTGTACGGGCGTTCTGGTCATACTTTCTTGCACTTTCAATTTGTGCATTGTATCTGCCCTGTCCTATTTCAGACATTTCTTGGTTAAGATCTTCTTGCTCTAACATAATCCTTTTTTGTCACCACACAATGCACCATATTCTAGTGCTTTTAATCCGCTTAGTAAACTGTTAGAGTTGAGGTGTGCATATCTTAGAGTTTGCTCGATTCTTTTATGCCCTAACCACTTCTTTGTCAGTGCTATGTTTCCTGTCCTTTGTACAAGTCTGGAGCCACATGTGTGTCTGCAAAGATAAAAAATAAAATCCCTATCTTTCTCTCTTCCAAGGGATCTTTTTACCTTGTCCCAAACAGTCCTGATTCTTTCCTTTGTCCAATGCTCCCACATCTTTCCTTTTTTGTAATGATTACGAAATGCAATGTTAGCTCGTCTAGTCAAAGGAATCTTTCTTGGCTCGTTGTTCTTTGTTTCCTTTAAATCTACAACGTATCCTAGTTGCGGATCAGAATATACCTGACTTGCGTGAACCCTTCTTGCCTCACTTGGACGCATCCCTGTATCTATCTGCCACATGAAAAAATCTGCAAAGTAATCCTCACCTATCTCCTCTAGGTATTCCAATATATCTGCCTCTTCTTCATCACTAAAAAAAGCTTCCCTCTGGTTGTTAACTTTATCCAACTCAGGCATCAAAGGTTTTTTTGGAATCCACCCTCTCGAAAAAGCAAAACCAAAAGCCTTAGAAATCGTTGCAAACTTTAATCGAATTGTTGCAGGTGAATTTCCTAGTTCCTTGCAATGTAACTTAAATCTATCAAAGTCATTTATATCAATCGTATGAGCTAACTTCTTTGCACCAAAAAACCTTTCTATCATAGAGATATGCTGCAACGCTGTAGGCTCATTTGCTTTTCCCTGCCATACGTTTAATACAACCTTAGTAAACATTTGTGAAAGTGTTATTGGCTCCAGTCGTTTATCATCCTTATCAACTCTTTCGCCCCTATGTAACTTTGCTCTTACGTTCGTTTCATATTCTTTTGCCTCAATCTCAGAATCAAACTGCTTTCTGTAACGTTCATTTTTGACCATGAAATCAGCGAGAAATTTAGTGCCGTTTTTTCTTGTAGCCATTGCTTTGGTAGTTCCTTTCTCTTCAATAGTTGGTAGTTAGTTTTGGTAATAAATATATATTAATAATAAATATTACAATAGTAACCTTGTCAAATAGACAAAAAAAGAGATCAAAAAGGGCAACAAGAAAACTACCAAATAAACTTGCCGAAAAAATCCCAATTTGATCTCCAATAATATTAATGTGATGTAGTTTTTATTTAAGTCAACCCATTATTCCCAATCATTTACTTTAAAAAATCTTAGTATAAGAATAATAAGTAATAACCAGGATACTGCAACAGCAGCAAACATTATCATAACTCTAAGTCCTCAATTACTTTTCTGAGTATTGGTGAATATTCATGCTGCTTCTCCTCGTCATTTAACTTTGCTTCAAAAGCATTATTAGCAGTATAAACATTTTGTGCTGTCTGATCGAAGACTTCTGCAATGCCTCTCAAAGTCCAATCATAATGTATTTGTAGGACGTACATAGCCAAATGCCTCCAACCGACTGTTAAATGGTCGCTGTTGTTTCTAATACGCTCAGAACTATAACCTGAGTGTCTTGCAATGGAATCAAGAACCTTACTAACTACTTCTTGGTAATTTTCAAGCCTTGGTCGTTTTCTTTTTTTCTTTACTTCAGTTTTCATAAATAATTTTAGTTTATATCTTCTCCATTAATAATGAACCTCGCTTGCAATGTTTAGAAGCGTACTCCCCTCTTTCATTATAGATTTTAAAAATTTTATAGCCTAAATTTTCGGCACAAAAAGAGAGGCAATTTACATTGCCCCTCCAGTTTGCATTAAATAAGGTGGAAGTCTGTTGCTCCACGTTTTCAATAATTGAGTACATCTTTATAGTCCTCTTTCATCTCAAAAGTTAATCCGTCTTTTTCATTCCATCCATACGACTTTATCTTTCCCCTCTCACATAGATCTTTAATAAGACTAGCCATCACCGCATCAAAAATATCGTAATCAATAGAATGCTCAATGTCTCTTAACCAGTCAGAGAAATAATCTGCTAACTCTTGCAATTCGATAACTTCTTTTGTCATACCTTTACTTCCTCCCCTCTCATTACTTGTTCTGCTACATGAGCGTTTGGAACTAAAATAAATCGCTTTTCTTCACTAAATATTTCCTCATTCACAAAACAACAAAGCTCTAAATTATTTACAGCTAAAACCTTTTCTTCTTTAAGGTCTAAAATATGAACTAAATCATCGTCTTTTGGATCTCTCATTATTAAGCCTCCTCCCTTCTTTTGATCTCAATAAGATCGCTTGCAATGTTAACACTAACTTTGTCACCTTGTGAGAACATCTCAGCAAGTGGCAATGCTTTAGTATTTTTAAGGTCAATGACTGGTAATTCATTTCCATGATTAATAACTTTTGATACCTTGCGCTTAGCGTTTGGATCTCTTGTTATTTTTATAACGCCATTAATGGCTTCTATTTTTATTGGGGTTCCACTTTGAAACCCTGCATCATTTAGTTTTCTATTCCATAAGCAAATTCTAGAGTTGCTTCCTACTTTTTGCGTTTGGTTTAATAATATTGGTTTTGTTTTCATAATTGTTTTTAATCAAGATAAGAGGAATAAAAGAATATTGCTTGCAATGCTGTTTCATCATCTAGCATTACAGCCTTTGGAGCCATGCCATCAGCTTTTAGAGCTTCGGACATTCCAAACAAATCAACTTTATAAATTAGATTATTATCATCGTCACAATATGAATTATCCCAAATGTGTGAGGCTATCGAGTAGGAATTAGTAACGTGTTGAAGCCATCCAAATTCCCCTTTTGATAACATGTATTCTTCGTTATCATCTAATTGATAATGCCAATTTTCAAAGTCCCCATCTAACTCTTTAAGGGATTCGCTTGTATGAATTACTTTTGCAATTTTATTTAGTATTTTTGCCATTTATTTTTTTGGTAGTTTGTTAATATTATTTTTTTATCTCAGTTTTATTAATAAACTGAATACAGCCCATCAAGTAATTAAACCTGATAGGCTGTCTTCTATTTACTAAGCGTAATGATTAGCACCATTTAATTTTTCAAGCTTAATAGAGCCACTTTTGATTCCTTGCTTTATCTCTTGCGTTGTCATATCAAGAAAAGAGTTTCTATATTTTGAAGTGGTTCTTGAATAGTCCCAATAATCAGAATCCAAAGTTATCTCTGCACCTTTTTTATGAGCAATTATTGTTTTATAACTTTGGAATATTTCCTCATCAATTCCCAATTCGATTACAAATTGATTAGCAATCTTATTCCCATTTGATGAAGTCATATTGTGAACTTTTGGCGTGTTAATAGTGGTAGTTTCCATAATGGTTAGTTTTTTTTTTTGGTTAGTTTATTATTTAGTGAATTTTTCGATGATTCCGACAACAACGCAGAACAACGAAAAAAGAGTTATCATTGATAATAAGAATATCATTTAATGTAATATGAAAAGATTAAAATAATTGTCAAAAAGAATTTAAAAAGAATTAATTAGTTATTAATAATAATCCAAATTGAGTTCTTACTATCTTTTCGGACTTGATACAGTTGTTAAGAAATCTTTCATTCCTCAACTCCCATTCTTCATACCTCAGTTCTTCTTCTGATAACTCATCAATTTGTTTTTTATTGTATCCGATTTGTTCGAGTCTCAAGTCTTCGTTAGCTTCAAGGAATTCTTCTTCCACGTGATTATAATACTCCCTGTAAGCTTCGGTTATGTCATCAAGGATTATTACTTCTCTGTTTTCAAGATGTTTAGGCAACATATTAGTAGTTTTTAATAATGGTTAGTTTTTTTTAGTTATTGCAAAACGTTTGCAGTGGTTACAAGTAGCACATCAAAAGAGTATATCAAGATAAATAATTGAAAAAGATTTGAGTATTTACAATGTGAATACAAGCAAGAACAAAAACACAGGACAACAAACAAACACATAGCCAAAAGAAAACAACACAAGCAACAAACAAAAACCAAGCTCACAAGATCAAACATCTTGCGTTAAGTGGCTGTATTCGCTGCAAATATAGACTCCCCCTATATTTAATGACAAAAAGGCGACATTTACCACACATTTTAAAAGATGGGGCAGGGCTATGGGGTCCTGGAGTCGCTCGTCTTGTAACGTATACCCCTTCACATTTTTTTACCAAAACTAATCAGTGGGATGGTTCCAGAAGCAGTCCACCTAGAGCTTACTTAAAGCCTAACTAATGAGATTCCCACATTTAACCTGTTGTTAAGTAACACCTTTATACAGGTTACTTAAAGTATTACTTAAAGTTATACTCTATAACTGTTCTATAATACTGCTTCTGCAACTTATTCCTAATCTACTTATATTACAATTATGATTACTAATTACTATATAAGTAATGGATTTTTTGGAAAACCCCCCTATATCCCCCCTTTATTATATACAGTCGTAAATTATTTAGCCTATATTTATAGGGTTTTCTTTATTTCTCTTTTGATAACAGGGAGCATTATGCTATCGAACGCTCTCACGAGGGCTTCTTCTTTGTTCTCGTCATCGATGAGGTAGCTAAGTCCAGAGAGTGCTAGACAAGCGTGAAAGGCTTCGTGAAGCAGCGTATCGAGTGTTTCCTGTGGTTTAAGGTTATCTCTGAGGGTAATGATTTTTTTGTCTATATCGACGTTTCCGAAGTCTTCTAGGTTTTTCTGATAAACGACTTTGTACTTATGCCCACCTATGGTGATTTGGCGTGGTTTATAGGATATGCTCATCTGCCCATTGTTTAACGCCAAGAGCTATGGCTTGGCTTAGAGTTGCTTCTTGGTCTGCGAACATTATCCAATCCTGCCAGTTTGTACCAAAGAAGGGTTCTGTGATAATGCAAGGCACTGTAGGAAGTCTAAGAAAGGTTGCTCCTCGTGATCCCTTTCCTATACCTTTGACTCCTCTATTTTTTACTAGGGGAAAGTATTTCTTACATCCCTGTAGGACGTACTCGGCAAGACTGAGTCCTATTCTTGAGGTGTGCCAGTGTAGCATTTCCATTCCGTTTGCTTTGTCGCTTGCAGCAGCGTTAAAGTGAAGCTCAAGAGCTACGGAAGCTTTTTGTTCCTTTAAGTGTTTTGCGAGCCAGTTCATCGAAGACACATAAGAGCCGTAGGTTCCTCCGTAGTCATCTACAATAAACGAAGCAATTCCGTACTCCTGTAAGTCGCTTTTGAGGTACTCAGCAACTTTTTTGTTATAGGTCCATTCGTTGATGCCTCCGCAGCTAACTGCACCAGTATCTCCTTTTCTGCTGTGTCCAACACAAATGCCAACATTAAGCTCTTCTCTTGGTATGCTATTTGTGGGAAAGGGGATAGCTTTTGGTTGTTCCTTTAATTTCTCAAGTTCGTTAAGATGTTCTATTGCGTTGCTAATATGTTCCTGTGCTTTAAATAGGTCTTCTTTAATATCCTTCATATTTCCTTTAAAAATCGTCGTTGTTAAAAAATAGTGTCATGTGAGCTAGAAGTAATTCTAAGACCACCTCATCAATCCTAAAGCCAATTAGGACTATTTCTGTGATGACGTTTATTACCAAAGTAATTATCTGCCATTTTTCTTAGCTCCTCATCCATTAGCTCTTCCTTCCTGTCTTCTATCTTTTTCTCTGCATCTTGGGACATTTGTTCTGCCCAATAAGCAACAGCGATAGCAAGAGCATCAAGTCTGTCATCGTGAGTGATTGCTCCTCTGTCTCTAGTAAGCCTAGAAAGCTGATAGATAAGCTGATACTTTAGCTGTGTTTCCAGTGGGTAATTCTGAGCCGAGCTAAAGTCATTTCTAATTACATCAGGAGAAACTACAAGCTTGTGCTGACTCAGCACTGGTTCTAGTGTGTCTATGATCCTCTTTTCTTTTTGGATACTGTGTCGAACTTCCTCGATGGTACAGGGGTGTATCTTACCAAGAAAAGGTTTAAACAGTTCACTAAACATGCCGTCACCAAAGTTACTTTCGACAATAATATAATTGACCTTGTGCTTCTTGGCTTTCATGGCGAGAACTTTTAGAACGTCTTCACCATAACCACCTTGCATCCCACCTGCGTCGGGAACGTAGAGATAACCATTGAGCATTTTTACAATAGCCCAAGAAGTTTCATCACGACCTCTTCCTGATGGGTCAATAGACATTACTGATCCTGTGTATTCGATCATGTCTCCAACTTGCTTCATTGGTCTGTAGAATCTGTCACCAGTAAAACCAACGTTAGGGACATCGCCTCCCCAGATGAGTTCTGGACTTTGCGCCCATACTACTTTTTCTGGAGCAACCTCATCATCGATGTCCATTACCAGTAAGTCGTTTACTTTTAACGGATAGCGATCAAGATCAGACAGTCTGCTATCCAACATAAATTGCATTGCAAAACCTGCCTTGCCGTAACTTACTTCTCTTTCCGTTAAGTCCAGTTCACTAAACCTAAGTGGTTCAGTAGACTTACCTTCTTTTTCTTTCGACACGCAAAGTGGACTTACTCTCCCATAGTATGTTTTCTCATTCTTTTCGGGAGTTATATATTTGCAAGTCCAGATACTCGCAGTGTAGTCTCTCTCAAGT
>CEOR01027074.1_pt1 | contig 35768 bp, 39 predicted proteins | sample 530661 | NCBI WGS metagenome assembly CEOR01 (sample SAMEA2620836, study PRJEB7988) | marine metagenome | biome: marine biome (ENVO:00000447); feature: deep chlorophyll maximum layer (ENVO:xxxxxxxx); material: "saline water (ENVO:00002010), including plankton (ENVO:xxxxxxxx)" | depth 65 m
TTTTTTTGTTCCACCAACCAGTCGGGTTAGTAGGTTACTAAACCCCTCACAAATTTTGCAGCAAATTTAGGGTTCTATAGCGGCTTTTTTGCTATTGAGATGTATTTGCAATAAATAAATCATTGGCAATAAGTTATATGGCTGTGTGAAAGTTGTGAAACGCTAACCTTGGTCGACGCAAAAAAGCCGATAAAGAGTATCAACCAAAGTTAGTACTATAGATAAAGCAGTTACAGATAAACTCAATGTCTAAATATCTTGAGTACGATGGCGATGTATATAGACTTGAGGATCCTAATGTCATTAAGTACCTGAATAAAGTTGCCAAAGAAGCAGGATTAACATATAAAGAGTTTCTCACACAGGCCAGAAATTTAGAAGCTATTGAAACCCAAAGAAAAGATGCGTATGCGAAAGGACAAAATTTCAAAACAAAAAGTGGCTTTGAAATATATCCTGCATTAGTGCAAGATGGTGAGCAAGGTTATAGATATGCACTAACTAACAAACCAATCATCCGAGCACCAGAAATAGGTGGTGTTAGTAAGATTTTGCCGCCAAAAGTTGAAGATAAACTAAGACTACTTAGAGGTGAAGGTTTTCTAGAGGAATCAGGTGAGCCATTACAGGAAACAGAAATAAAGAATGAGGAACCAACAGAATCACAAGAACCATCGCCTGAAGAAACAAAGATAGTTGAAAAATCAGAAGAAACATGGCCTGAACTAACAGGGACTGTTGAGGGATCAGAAGAAACATGGCCTGAACTAACAGGGACTGTTGAGGAATCAGCAGAAACATGGCCTGAACTAAGTAATACAACTGAGGAGTCAACTGCAGAGCCAGAAGTAACAACACCTGCTTCTACTGATGATGCCTTCAAAGAAGCAATGATGAAGTACTACCAAGACAAAGATGCGAAAGGTGGTACAAAATTAGCGGAGTGGGCACGTAATTTCGACAAATTAGCCAGGCGAAACTACGAAAACCAAATACGTCGCAACCCAGAATTGGCCAATCCAGCCCAATCCTTCAAGGATTCCTGGGTATCAGATGTATTTAACCGCAGCCTTAGTGCATCAGACGCACAATTACCGGATTTCGCGCCGGGTAGTAGCAATCTCAACTACTCAAAACGGGCTGAAGTAGAAAATTCACCAAATATGAGCAATGAATACAATGATTTCAGCCGAAATAACGTAACTCCCAAAGAAGTTATGGAACAAAACTTTGACGTTATGGGAGATATGGAAATTGAGGGAGTTGATTACAGCAAATTGTACAAATCTTTTGAGCCATATAAGCTTTTCTAACTTTCTACAATAGATTTGTGGTCAGATATAAAGATAGTGGCAGCAAGAAATCGTCGTGAATTAGGATTACCGCCAGTATCGGCTAAATTACGCGAACAACAACGACGTAATGCTCGATATCGAGATACAGTCACGGATAAACAGCTAAATGCACCTGCTTATCAAAAATCAGGCAGGAATAAACTGATTGAAGCTGCAAATGTTCTCGCATATTTTCAAAATGAAGCAAAATCATCTTCTGGTCAACCTTTAACACGAGAAGGGCGGCCTAAATTAAGTCAAAGTGAGCTGATCAACCTTGTAGTCGATAAAAAGGCCGCAAGACAGGCAATTAAAGAAGGAAGAATCACTGTTGAAGAGCGAAATGCTCTAATGCGGCAAGCTGGTCGTCAGTTACAGCAATTTGACAACGATCAAGTAGGCATTCCGCAATCAGGTCAGTCAAGATCGCGTCTTGTAAGTGATGAAGAGCTAGATCTCCTTGATTCCCAAGGACAAGGCCGTGATCAATCAGAATTGATGGATGGTGTATATAAAAAGAGTGGTAAAGAGGCCAATAATGCTGCTTCTTACAACCAAGAACGGTATATGACGGACGAGCTGTCAAAACCAGACATCCAAGGCGGTGGTGATTACATAAACGTAGCTATCGCACCTGCTTCTGCGACTAGAGGTACGACTGCACAACAAATCACTAGTGCAGCGTTGGCAGATAAAGCAGTGAGAGATGAAAGAGCTGCAATGCAAGCAGAGGTCAAAGCATTAATCAAAGCTGATGCAGAAAAGCAACCAGCACTCGGTAAATTTGCACAAATTCTCAATTCATCTTCTGCAAGTAAAAGGCAGCAAATGATCGATGAGGTCAAAGGCATGATGCCGCCAGACCAGGATTATATTAACCGTCCTGGGCAAGCTGTTCAGCTCACTGGTCCAGATGGTGGTGTCGTTGGTTATGCAGATGAAGCACTGAACCGTTTCTTAGGAAATATTGAGCAAGTGGAAGCAAGTGTGCCAGCACAAGCACGCCTGACGTATCCAGATCAACAAAGGATGACAGAAGATCAGTTCCGGGCAGCATATGGAAATATGGATGCTCAAACCTTCGTTGATATCTATTCTGCTCAGTCACAGCCTGGTAACTTTCAAGATACGACGCTACACACCACAAACTTCGTTAACAAGCTGAAGGAGCAAGGACTGGGCTCGATTGTGGGCAACATGGGCAATGTTCGATCCGTAGGCGAAGTCGATGTGCTGCTTAATCGGATTCGTAGTGAATTAGAGGCAGGAGCCGACTTAGGAAACTTCTTCTTGGCAAAACCGTCTACTACAAAGACAAGCCGTACCCAGATGTACACAGAGCCTGAAAATATCGGCATGGAAGAGCTAACTGGTCGATTGGGGTATGAAACTCCAGAAAAGGCCGGACTTGCAATGGCACTCCAGCAAATGGAGATGGCTCGGATGACACGGGTCAACCAGCAGGCAAAAGATGCCTACATGAGTCGTCAGGCGATCCAAGGTCCTGTCCGGCCTGGGTTCTACCAGGGTGCTGCTGCTTCTATGGATGATTTCGCAAAATCAGGCCTGGAGTATCAAAGGAGTACCAACAGTGATCTGAACAACATGCTGAAAGCCCAACTCAACACTGACAAGGCTATCGGTGCATTGGCAAGTGATCCTCGGAACATGAACCGGATGGACACTCTAAGTGGTCGGGTATACCGAGGTCGTGGTCGGGATGAGATTTTTCAAAACACGGTCAATAACGAAATCAAGAACCGTGGCAAAGCGATTAGGGAAGGACAACCTGATCGTGGTCGTGCCAAGTTTGAGGCGGCAATGGATCGAGCCGAATTAAGTGCAATGGAATCTGAATTCACCCAAGGGCGGGCAGATGAGACAAATCGTGTGCTCGCTGAGCGGATGGGCCGCCAGATTCAAAACATCCCGCCTTCGATGCTGCGTACCAACAGGCAGCGTCCTTCCCGTTCTGAATACTGAGAATAATCATGGCTAAATACACACGAAACGAACTCCTCCAAGGTGCAGCCTTAAAGGCAGAGAAAGAAGAAACTCCTCAAACCTTCCATGGAAATAAAAAGCGCATGGCAGGAGAGATGGGTGAATTTGCATTGAAAATGATGTCCGATCCTGCTGCTATTCAGCAGAACAAGATGTGGATGGATGCATTCAGTCAAAGTAATGAAGGGATGCAATTCAATCAAGCTAAAATGATGATGATGGGCGGTGGCGCTCCACCTAGTTAAAAGGAGAACTATGGCAATAGGATTAGCAGCTAGAGCAATACCCTATATCCGGGGATTGCTGCAAGGTAAGAAAGGTGTTGACGCTGTGCTGGCTGCTAAGAGGGCTGCTGATGTAGCCAAGGTTGCCAAGAGTGCAGCACAGGCAGGGGTCAAGACTCGTGGCCTGGGCCGTAAGGCTGCTGACGTGCTTATTGGGCCTGATCTACTAAGTAGGAAAGGTGAGCTAACTGCACGCCTCTTACCTGACGCTATCTACACAGGAATTAATCAGGCATACATGCCAGAGACGGCTGATGCAGGTGATCGTGTACTAGGAGCTTTAACTGATTTTGGACTGAGTGCTCTTCCAGGAATTCAAGGGGGTCGCCTAGCTCACAAGTATGGAGCCACTCAAGGAATCCAGGGCGCTATCGACATGGGAGCGAGCATGGTTGGAGGCATGGCTGCATACCCTGCTTCTGAAGCAGTGCTGCGGGCAAAGGACTCAATGTTGGGAGGGGCCGGGTTATCCCCCTATGAGAAGCAAGCACTCCTTCAAGAACAGATGATGCGGGAGCAGATGCGAGCTCAACTGCAGAGAGAAATGGGGATGAGCCCTATGAGTGGGACTGACACATTCATGTACGAGAACGGGTTATCTGCGTGATGGAACAGAACACTTTTGACAAACTGATCGCCAAAACCAAAGCATCTAGAGAATGGCTTAATCCAGTCGTAAAAGGCTTTAAAGATGCCTATGGGGAAGGTAGAGAAGATTATGGCATGTCGAATAGGTTAGGTCGAACAAAAAGTAAGAAAGATCCTAGTGGTGCGCGAATCAGTACCACAACTGGAACTAATCCGATGAGTTTTCGGTTTAGAGAACTTTTGGGCTGGGCTGACCCTAATCAGGTAGAAGCTCGTAGAGAAATGGGGATGGACCTTAGGGGTGGTCGGCGCTACAAAGCTGGACAGTTTTTAGGAACTATTGGGAACGATTTAACGCAGGACCACACAAGAAGTCTCTGGTGGCTAATCAATGCCCCTCAAGCTACTGCCAACATCCTTAATGAGGTAGCACTAAAAAAAGCTAATCCCAAGTTATTTGAAGCAAAGACAGCGACGACCGGTAGGTATCCAGAAGGAATACCTGTGATGCCAAGAGATCCTGATTCGCCAGAAAAAATGCTGATGAATTCGGATGAGCTAGAAGAAAGATACGGAACGCTTGTAAACGCAGGTTTGATAGATCCAGCATCGGGAAATACTCGAAAAGGGGTAGATGTGAGAGGAGGTAAATACATACGTAGGACATATAACCCAGGTGACGTAGCTGCCCTAGGTATTGCCCCTGGAGCAGCGATCAACTTCGGTATGGGACTGATGACACCTTTTGGAGGTGCACAGGGCTATGAAGCCGCTGTACCGTCCGCTGAGGATCCAACTAAAACAGACAATGTTCTGGCAGAAGTTGCGATGAAGTACTTCCTTGGAAGAACGGGCAACCTGCTTCCTTACGACGAGTTCAAAAAAGTCCGGCCTGACGTGAGTAAGGGTGAGTACAACGCTTACAAGGCGTTTAAGTGGGACAAGGAATTTGATATGGATCTGTCCGATGGGGACTTCACACTCCCGGCAGGAATCCTCAAAGGAACCTTGGATGGCATCCACGGGCCTGAAGTGCAGTTCCTTGGTAGGAGCCTGCCTCTGACGACTGCGATGATTCCATATGCCGGGGCAGTTGCAGGGACGGTGTCCGGCATCCGTACCCAGACGCCAATCAGAAGCGGTTTGCGCAGGGGCTTCGGAGGCCTAGTCGCTGGTCAGGCACTAGGACATTCATTAGAAGCATTACGCAGAAACCGTAATATAGAAACAAGCCTCCCAGTAACTGCACCGCTGGATCCAGAATCTACATCGATAGGGTTATAAACAATGTCAAGATTTGCAAACTCAGAACAATATTTGGCAACACCTATTCAAGCCTTCTTGCCAGATTCAGTTGATTGGGGCAACTACACCACAAGAATGATGCAGCAAAGAGGTTTTGATGAAGTAAATGATGCAAATGCAGATTATCAAAGAGAATTAGGAGAATGGAAGGCATTGCAGTTGTCAAGACGTGGACAACAAATTGCAAGTGGAATTACGGCTCAGGGAAATCAAGCATTGTTTGATGGTGCTATGAGCTTTGGCGTAGGTGCAGCAGGCTCAGCTGGTTTGTTTGGCGGAGGCGGAGCAGGAGATTTCAGTGTTGGTGACGCAGAAGTTATGGGCATGCCAACTGGACAAGCTGAATACATGGGTGGTGGAGGGACTACCGAGTGGACCACAGACATGGGTCAAAATGCATGGACAAAATACTAATAAAATAAGATATATAAAAGGATAATTATGTCACTAGATTTCGCAGATCGATTTAAAAAACATAACTTCAGCCTGGCGAGCACTGGTGGTGAAGGCTTAGAGAATGCGGCACGAATGAGTACATTACCCAGTGCTTTTTCACTGACCAGAGATGAATCCACGAATTGGGGTGATTACACAGCGAGTCATTTGGAAATTGACGGCGAGAAAAAACGAAGACTTGACTTAATTGACGCAAAAAGTGACGCGTTAGAAGAGCAAATAGATGCATTCAATAAGGCAAGTAGTAGTATCGACAGCGCACAAAGTGGGGCAGGATGGAAAAAGGTCGCTGGGACAGGTTTAAAACTACTTGCCACAGCGGCTTTCAGTGACCGAACAATGAAGAACACAATTGAAGAACTCGATGATGCGTGTGCTTTATTGAGAGAGCTTCGTCCTGTGAGCTTCTACTACAACAAAGAGCACACAGAAAGCCCAGAGCGTATGCATTACGGCTTCATTGCTCAGGAGTATCAGAAGGTAATGCCGGATCATACTTATCGCGATATGAGTCTTGATAAACTATGTATAGATACGAGCGAATTAGTCGCGATTCTTGTGAGAGCTAATCAGCAATTACAAGAGCGCGTCACTCGGTTGGAACAGTCCTTTTCAGAACTTGGAGATAAATAACAATGGCAAGGCGCATCCCCCAAAGGATCGGTAATCCAAATGTCCAACCGATGGTGAATTTGTCAGGTTCACCTGATTTGCAAACACCGCAAATTTATGGGTTTTATCGCAACCAGGCTCGTAAAGAATTAGGAAAAAAGGACTTGGTTGAATTAATTGCAAATCAAGTAGAGGATGAAAAGCGTGGTCAAAATATATTGCGTATGCTCACTGATGTCCTAATGGGACGTGACCCTATGGTTCAAAGCCGAGTCATGGGTGGAGCTGCAAATCTGGCCGATGCTTATTACCGAATGGGCAATATTGGTCGTGCGGAGAAAGAAATGATGACAGCTCCTCAGCGCTTGAAGGCCGTGTCTGATCTAATGAATTCTCCACAAGCAGCACAGCGGTTACGTGGCGTACCTTTGGTTGCTACAGGGGCCGGACTAATTGCAGGAGGTAAAGCACTTGATGCTGTAACTGAGTCACCGGAAGAGCGTCAAATCCGTGAAGCTCTAGCCGCTATTCAATATATGGGAGGTTGAGTCATGGTTTTAAGCGTACTAGCAGGATTAGCAGGGCTAGGTTATTTAGGAAAGGAATTTGTTTATAACCCAATTCAGAAACAGCATTTTCCAGACACAACACTTCTAAAAAATGAGATTCTCAGCCTTGATCCAAATGCACAAGGTGGTTATGACATAACGGATAATCTTAAGTACAGATACGAGCGGTCTAATCTGGATGATATCGTCGCAGAGAGGTATGGAAGTGCCGATTTTCTTGAACAATATATTGCTGATGAACAAAAGGCCAGGAGGATTAGAGACGCAAATGAGAAGCTCGAAATAAGAGATCTAGATCCTGATTATAGAGATGATCGTGATTTTAGAAGACGAGAGAGAGAAAGTCAGCTCCAAGCAGATTTACACAATAGGGCAGAAATTACAAGTGCAAGGCTTTTCAGAGAAGCCCAGCTTCGACATCAACAAGAACAGGCTGCAATAGCAAAAAGTTATCGCAACGAAGATTTAATTCGCCAAAACAATTTAGCTCTAGCAAATGTCGAAAGTAATAACCTAAAGATTAAAGGCGATCAGGCGTTAGCCTTGGCTGAATTGCAGGAAAACAAGAATCGATCTGCTTGGGAGCAGGGGATTTATCAACAACAGCTTGAGTATGACGAAGAAGACCGCCGTAGAAAGCAGCGCCAATTTTATGCCCTGCTTGGACAGTCTATATTGAGTGAAGGGCTGAATGCCCTCTTCTGATTAGATGATCTGACCACCATGCTGCGGTGTGGTGCTGCGATGAAACTCAAGAGCTTTCATATAGAACGGGCGTAGTTCATCAACGGACTTACCGCCCTGGCCGTAATAAGAAGAGCCACGTCCAAAGCCTCCAGGTGAAACACCCTGGTATGGGAAAGATGCCCATTCAGGTGCAAGCTTGTCAGTCATAGTTGGGAACAAGTCAGGAGCGCTGTAATCAACATCGGGGTCAATACCGCGACGTTTAATCAAAGCTCTAGCAGCCAGTTCCTGACTACGTGGGGAGAAGTCTGGCATCCCAAGTTCATTATATGTGCTTGAAAGGAATTGATAACGACCAGCTGCGTCAGATCTGTTCTTTTTTCCAGCTAGCAAAAAGGCCTGGGAAAGTTCGGGATGTTTATCAAAGCCGTCAAAACGCTCACCGCCAAACCTAATGTTGTAGCCTCCATCAGGCTTATAAGTTCCTTCAGCAAATGCAATGGTGTCTTTTAGAGCTCTCTCCTCTGGAGACATTTGCAAGGTCGAATAGGCAGTCGGAGCATAACTAACCTGTTTTACAGAAGAACTATTTTGTCCTTGAACAGGAGAACTATCTTGTCCTTGAACAGGGTAAATAGACTGTTCACCAGTTTTCTGGGAGCTTGGATTCATCATGGGATTGTCTCCTAATTTACGAATTTCATCCCTTATTGCATCTTGTTGTTCCTGATTTCTTCGCAAAGCGGGGTCGTAGAGTCCTTTAATGAGCTCTTCAGTAATAGAATAATCAGGCTGATAAGGTTCAGTACGTTTGCGCTGTTCACCAAAACCTTCCTCTTTTAATTCTGCAAGAAGAGCAAGCTTTCCTGCAAACCGCTGGTTATTGCGTTCATCCTTAAGCTGTTGGTTTCGTGCAGATAGAGCCTTTTGAGCGAAGTCAGACTTAGCGAGATCGCGTTTACTTTTCTCACGCTCTAATTCAACGGCAGCTCGATTAACTTCATTTGTAGCCTTTTGAGCCGTGCCTCTTAAAGAAAGCTTCCCATAATCAGGAGAATTTCTAGAAATGATTTGCTGAGCAAGAAGAGCGTCCTGACCGGCGCTAATTCCAGAACTAACATAGTCATTAGGATTGACGCCTTCAGCAACAGTAAACCTATACATCTACAACTTCCAGTACTACATTAATTGTATAAAAGTCGAATACAATAGATAGAATATGAGAATAGTGAAAAGTTAGATTAATGAGCTCCTCATACGATCCTAAGAAAAAAGCTGTTAGTCTTGCGAGTTTTTTCAAAAATAATGATTATAAAAACACCCAAAAGGTGACTAGGGGTAACACGAATGGGATAAATGATCCGGGTAACCGGAGTGGGACAAATGATGCCGAAACTCTCAGAGATTTAAAAGCACGAGCCGGATATAAACGTGGTAATGACGTCAATAATAAAACAGCAAGCGGAGCACCTATTCGAGGTGGTAAAGAATATAATATTGGCGGCTCAGCAGGTACAACAATACAGGAAGGACAAACTCAAGGTGGGACAGAGAGTTATGGTGGAGTAACAGATTACGGACAAATTTCGCAGCAATTTCAAAATTGGAAGCCTACAAGTGATTGGGGCAAAGCCATGCAAGCAACGTATATGCAAGAAACGTTGCAGAGCTACAACGACATGCAGCAGGCCCAATCCATGGCGTTTACGAACGCTGGGATTCAAATGGATATGATGACTGCAACAGCAGCATTGGAACTTGCTAATAAGGGTGCGCTGTTAGACGCGGAACAAAAAGCAGCGCTCAACATGATGGGTGGGCAGTTTGATCTTGAATCAAAGTTTGCACAAGATGAATACAACCGAGATGTCGGAAAGATGGGGTTGGGTACGGATTTAAATATCCAATTAATGCAAGCTCAAGGAGATCAAGACCGAGCCAATTTTCAGGTACAGGGTTATGAAGATCGGATGGGTGAACAAGAGAGGGGTAACCAACAACGATTGACACAGGCTCAGGCAAATATAGAGAAGCAACAGCAGACTGCACAAGCTGCTGAACTTGGTATGAATACTGCTTCATTCCAGCAGGGACTTCAGAAAGACAGTGCGGCATTCGCACATGGCCTAGGTAAAGATAAAGATCAGTTCCAACAAGAGTTATCAAAAGATAGTGCTGCTTTCTCACAAGCCTTATCAAAAGACTCGAGTACACATTCAAGTGGTATTCGCAAAGATGAAGCTCAGTTTGGAAGTGGGATTCGCAAAGATGAAGCGCAGTTCGGAAGTGGAATTCGTAAAGATGAGTTGACACTTGAAAGCGATCTGCGTATGAAAGAAGCCGATTATGCAAATCGCCTTGAAGCACGTACACGCGCAGACCAATCAAAACGTTCTACACAACGAGCACGAGGGTTCTAATGAGCACAAAGATCAAGCAAAGTGCGAAGGTCTATTTAAGCGTTGTAGATAACTGGTTGGACACCCTACCAGCTGCTGATAGTGAAGACTTCAGAGAGTTTGCTGAGGTCACACCATCTGTGATTGAGATCTGGGTTTATGCAGGAATTCTTGGGTTTCAAGGAGGATTTAATGATTTAGCCAGATGGGTCAAAATGAAGTATAAGAAGCTAAATCGTCGTGAGATACTTAATAGCGAAATTGCAGCGCTTCACTCTGATATCCAAGACTTACGAATGGCAATCACCTCCGGGGAAATTAAAGGTGACAATGGTTGCGCGAGGTTGGCCGCGCTTGAAAAAGAGCTTAGAGCACATATTGAAACGTCTGATCGTATGAATCGAACTACAGATAAACGTGGTCTAATCATGGCTGGAGCTGACCGAGTAATGCGTGAGATGACAGCTATTTTCAAAGACGATCCTCAATTTTCAGAACCAATCGAAAATGCAATGAATTCTGTTTGGGCGAAGATTTATAGTGAGCTAAGTAATGGATGAATTAATTCCACAAATCAAGGGAATAGATCCGCTGAGCAGCGATGCGTTGAGGGTTGGACTTCAGACTTCACTAAGGACTCCAAAGGCATCAATCCAATCGCTAAGCTCGCCACTTGAAATTAGTAGTGTGAATTGGAAGGCACTAGATTCCAAAGCATTGATGGAAGCAATAGGAATTGCATATGCAGAAGATCGAAGACGTGCACAAGCGGATCGTAAGTATCAAAGAGCACAGGAAAGAGCAATGGAACAAAGACTTATTCAAGTCCCAAAGAGTGCGAAGAATCAAAGAAAAAAGGTGACACAGCAAAGACGAAAGGCTGGGGAAGGTCTATTCAAAGATGTAGCAAGAATGCTCAATATGACAAAACAGAAACTATACTAAAAAACAGTGAGAGACTTATATGGCTATTCCAAGTGCAGCACTAGCCTATAAAAGATCAGCCTTAATGACAGCGACGAGAGTCACTGCAAAACCGCCGAGCACAGAAGTATTAAAGGCACGAGATAATTTTCAGGACTTCTGCAAATTCATGGGGAAGGCACCTGCAAAGCATATGCTTGAGTGGCACGCTGAATTATGTACAGGAGAAGACAGTGAATGTCTACTAGGAATCGCAGGACCAAATACATCGATCCTCGCACCCCGAGGATCTGCGAAGTCCACTGTCCTTGGTTTATTCGCTGCTTGGATGATTGGGAGACATGCAGCTGCAAAGCAAATGCTGAGAATTCTCTATATTGCGTACATGGTCGACATCAGTAGAGCTAAGTCTGCAACGATCAAGGGAATTCTTACATCAAACAAGTACCGGGAAATCTTCCCGATGGTCAGGTTATCAAAGATCAAGCGAAGTGATGAATATTGGAGTATTGACTATGAGTTTGCAGAGATTGATACAGCAGGCGAAGAAGCATTCACCATTGCGTGTGGGGGTCTCAAGGGGGCAATCACTTCCAAACGATCGCAGTTGGTCCTTATCGATGACCCTATCAAATCTGCGGTATCGATCAATAACCCTGACATTCGGCGTGAAATGGAACAAACGTGGAGCAACGTTATCGCTCCGACGATGTTTCAGGGCGCGAGAGCGGTTTGCCTTGGGACCCGTTTTCACTTTGATGATATCCACGCAACCTTATTCATCCCTAAAAACGATTGGAAGCAAATTATTCAAAAGGCAGTAATTACAGACGCAGAAGGAAAGCAACGCAGTTACTGGCCAGACTTCTGGTCAATGAAATACCTAAATGCACGAAAAAAAGAAGATCGAGTTGCTTTTGCATATCAGTACCTAAACACAGCAGTCAAGTCGACTGATGTTGGTATTTCGCCAGAGCTGATCGTCAAGAGTGCAGTACCTGAAGAATACGACTGCTTAGGAGTAGGGATCGACCTGAGCGCCGGTCTGAGCGAGAAGAACGATTGGACCGTCTTCACCCTGGGAGGCATCAAAGACAACAAGGTCTACCTAATTGACCAACGCAGGGAAAGGACGATGGGCAATCTGCAAAAGATGGACTCTCTATGCCAGATGCTTGCTGACTGGAACATTCTCTTGGAAAACGACGAAAGCCAGTTCTTCCCAACGATGTCACCCTGCGTCATTTGGCCAGAGGCAGTGGCATATCAAACGTCATTCGAGGGTGATTTCAAACGCATCATGTTTGAGGACCGAGGTCTTTACAACTTGACTTGTTCTCCTGTTAAAGGTTTCAAAGGAGATAAGCTGGCGAGACTGCGGGGAGTATTAGGTCTGTACGAGCACAGAAGAGTTGTATGGAATAAATGGCGTAAGTGGGATGTGCTCGAAGAAGAGTTATTAAATTTTGGTCACTCTCAGCATGACGATGCTGTTGATTCAATGGTACTTACTATTGGAGGATTGCTTAGAAGGGGTAATCTACAACTTGATTACAATAGTAATAGTTTTGATCTATGAAGTAAAATAATGGCTAGAGACTTAATGGGCAAAAAGTATAAGGAAATGCCCGAGGCATATCGTGAAAGAAATACACGTCAAGACTTTAGAACGAATCGCAAAATTCAGCGCAGTAAAGCTAAAAACGCTGCTTTAGAGGGGGAAACTGCTCCTCGGATGGCTGGGGACAAAGTCTTTGATTTAGTGCGTGGTGAAAGTTTTGATTACACCAAAAATCGTGAAGCACGTCTTGATGACAAGATTGCAAATATGAGGGGTCGGAAAAAAGGAGGTATGGAGATCAATCAGGAAAAATTAGATAGTCGTATTGCTAAACGAGAAAAGGTTCGAGACAGGCGTGCTCTTCAAGAACAATTTGATGGGTCAATGGAATCATATAACTATGGATCATTTGGAGGAAAAAATGCTGGCCTAAAAGATGTTGAAAGTTTGTTGTCAGCTGGATTTACAGGTAAAGAAATTGCTGCTGATATCGAGAAGCGTGGACTCAAAAGCAGTGGACGAGTTGAAGCTCTCTTTAACAAGTATTTGAATGAAAATATGAACGGTGCTCCTCGTCCCATTCAAGATCCAGCTCCAGATCTAGATGAACTCGATGAGGCATATCCAGCTCCAGGAAGCGAAATTAATGTAAATCCCACTCCAGTAATTACTCCTGGTGGTAGTGGAGGTACAGGAAGTCCAAGCATCGCGACTGGTGTAATTGGTGGTAACACTGGTGATGTTGGATTGACTAATTCTTCTAATTACGGAACCATTAATACTGGCATTATTAATGATAATGATGTCTACGGTGGTGGATACACTGCTGGTAGTAATAATACCGGGTTAACTCAAGCATACATTGATCAAATGCAAGAGAACTGGGAAGACTACTCAGGTCCAGGTTATGGAATGTATGTAACCGACAGACGGGTAGATGCGGCATCAAAAAACAATCCAATCAATACTGATGGCCTCTATGGATCGATGGGTAACTTTGCACAGAATTTCTATGATCGAGGAACGATTGCATCTGCAGGTTTGTATGGCGACCCATATCGCTTCCCACAGCCAACTTATGGAGGATATCCTACGTTCTCTGATGACTCTGATAAGAAGTGATTCAGCTAAACTATAAAATATAGTGAGCTGACAAGATAGTGCAAAAAACTAATAAGCATCTAGAACAACTTCTTTCAGCAGCAAAAGAGCGCCGAGGAGATTTAAACGTAGACACGATGATTGTGTCGTCTCACTTGGCGCAGATGCGTATGTTCATGCTGCGTAAGGGGCTTGAGTTCTTTTGCGAGCAAGATAGCTACGGCAAGCGTGATGAATTCATCGCAAAAGTGGTGGAAGACAACATGCTTGAAATGAAGCTAGATAGCATTGTTGATTACTTTTTATGTGACGGACAAGGATTGTTTTACTTCCGACCGTCCGGTGATACCTATCAACTGCTCTACTTCCCAAAAGACAGTTATCGATGCTATCGAGACCAGGCAGGGGAAATTGACACAGTAGAACTGATTTATAGCTTTAACATTAGAGGAAATGCTCAGCTGGAGATTATGCCTTCAGCAGATGGGAAGCGGAAGAAATACATCAGATTGCGTATCTTCAAAGATCGGATTGAACAGACCGTTTCTAATGAGAAGATCGAATTTGAAGACGGAACAAGTTTTGCTCAAAGTTATAACGGTGGTACTACGGAAACACTGGTAAACAGTCTGGGCTTCATTCCAGCCGTGGAGTGCTTCAACCATATGGACTGTACTGGTGAATCCAGTGGTAACGGTGAGTTCGATTGGTTGGCCAATCAGATCCTGTACCACGATGATCTAGTGAGAAACGTGCGGAAAAACCTACGCTTCTTTGGCAATCCAACATTAATTACAAGTCGTCCAAAGCATGACATCACCGAATCAGGGGACGAACAGAGCTTCCGGCCCACAATTAGCTCCCAAGCTGGCTTCGTTGGCATGGGGCAGGCGAGTACACGGATGTCCAGTCCTTTTGGTGCTCCGTCTCCACTGGATGGGCAGATCAAGGTTCCTCGTGTCATTGCCAACCTTGAACCAACAGACCGCATCAACTACTTGACGCCAGATGCTGTTTCTGGTGATCAGAACATGTATGTCAAGCAGTACAGGTCTGAGATCCGACTGGCATTGGGTGGAGTTGATGACATCGACATTGGCCAGGCATCCACTGCTTATGAGATTAAAAGTCTGTATGGACGTGTGGCCGCTACAGCCGAAAAGAAAGCACGAGCTCTATTCACTTATGGGTTGTGCAAAATATTTGCAATGATGGTGACTCATGAGGAATATCTCTTCATGACTTCATTTGCAACGGCAAATGGATTGCAAAAGCCTGATCCACCGTTGGCAGAAGATTTCAATGGTGACGTCGAAGCATTGTCAGAAGCCCAAGTCAAATATGGCAAGGATATGGCTAAGTTTATGAAGGAACGCGATGAATTATTGCGTGCTACACTTGAGTCAGGCGAAATGCCTCCTGGTGTTACAGGTCTAGTCCCAGATGGAAGCACTAGAGTTTCCTGGCGTTGGACTGGTGAAGTATTTGAGGAACAATCACAAGATATTTTGAATAACAGTATTGTTGTTCGGAACCTTCAAGAATTAGGCGTCGACTCAGTCGAAGCTCTCAAATATCTCTTCCCCAGCAAAACCGACGAAGAAAGGGCAGGCATGTTGAGTGGATACCCATTCCGAATGGTAAAAGAAACTCAGCAGTCTCTCGGGACATTTATAAGTCTTTTAGGCAACATGTATCAGTTGCCCCACCCACAGACGCCGAACCTGCCTCTTGCGTCTGACCCCAATCTCGATATCACACAATTTTTATATCGATCTCTCGAATTCTTACGTAAGGAGTTAAGTTACAGTGGAAGGTACAAGTCAAACACCGACGATCCAAGCCCCGTCAAGCTCAGCGATGCCGACCGCATCCGCGCCGAGCGTGGCACCGAGCCAAGGGATGTCCGCACCTATCAGTTACCAGGCCTCACCGACAACGGCGTCGGTGGACCAACCAGCATCAATCCCAACCAGCCTAGCCCCGCAGGCTTCGGCACCTCAGGGGAATCCATGGCAGCAGGCGTTTCAGGCACTGAGCGCAAGTCTGAATACGAACAGCCCATCCCAAGCCCCGGCACCAACTTATCAATCCCAGGTGACCCCAACGCCTCAGGCGGTCTACGCGGACCCCTGGGCTTCGCAAGTGCCTTCAGCCCAAATCCAGGCAGCGCCGACCTACAGTCCCCAAGCTACAACCCGGACATTCTCGGAACAGGAAGTAGTCCAGCTGGTGGGGCAGGCTCAGGCACAAAGTCAGGACGCGTATCTAAGTCAAGTAAGCGACGAAAGTCTTGAAGTTCTTCAGCACTTCGGAGCAGAAACCCCGGCTTTGCTTAACAACTATAGCTGTGCCCTGGAAGATGCCCTAATCGAGCAAGTAGGTAACTTCCAGAAGCAAAGTCAGGTTGTAGCAGGAATGGGTCAGCAAAATCACGCTATGAATGTGATGCTGACTGACCCAGATGTGCTCGCGGATTATGTGAACGAGTTCTACGGCCCTGAAGGTCCTTATCCAACTGAAACTCCTCAAGAAGAATCCGCTCGCAAAGAGCAAGAAGCACGGGCTCAGTTTGCTGCTGAAATTGAAGCTCAAGAGCGCTCGACTCAAGTTCCTGCTTCTTTCCAGCGTCCTCAAATGGAGATGCCAACTCCAGGTCGTCAGGCCAACACCGCTAACGACTTCTGGGGCGGCTTCAGCAACTTGATGGACAGCAACCCTGAGCAAGCCTGGCAGTATCTGTCACAAGCTCCTCAAGGTGCCTTGCAAACCAAGATGCTGGTTCAAGACGTCTGATGGGGTACAACTCTGGCTACTTGGCTAGAGAGTTAGGACTGGGGGTAGAGGGGACTCTGCCTTCTAGTCCTGACTTCCCATTAGTTCTTCACGGTGATCAGACCAAAACTGCATTAGAAGCAATTTTGGGGAAGAAGGTCACCGAGGAAGATCTTTTAGCTGCTATTGATTTAGCTAACCGAAACAAAAACTTAGACACGTTTGTCAAGCAAACTCTGGCTGCAGGGGCAGGGTATGGAGCGGAACAGCAAAGTAAGCGAAATCGAACACGCTTAGCTGGTACGGCTTTAGCTTCAGCTGGTGGAGCTGCTGGTTTGATTGCCTTAATTCAAGCACTTCAATCTCCAGATAAAAATACTCAACCAGTTCTTTTACAATAGAAAATAGGGTACAGGTTAGAAATGGATTACTTAAACAAAGACTTGGGCATGAACCGCGAGACAGCGCCTACTGTGCCTAATCAGATGATGCCAGATCAATACACCAGTTTAAATCCATTGGGTAGTCCTCAGGAAACCATTCAAAATCAAATGAGGACCCAAGCATCGCGGTCAGCAGTAGTCACGAGTGATTCCCAAAAGAAAGCGGATGCTATGCGAACGGTCGATGGCGAAGTTACAGAGAGCGCACAAAGAAACTATGAGAATCAAAGGTTTTTAAACAATTATCTAGTAAATAATTTATTGGCAGCAGGTGAAGGATTGGACTTAATGGAGCTCGGCCAAGGAGATCCAGAACATACTTTACGTGTTATCCAAGCCAGCAAACAAATGGCTAATGGTATGCAAGTTAACCCATTCTATGGATAGTAGAATAGAAGAATAGCTTGAAAATATAATCGTGCGCTTAGCTGGACAGATTCAATGTGATCCTGAAATCTTCCAGGCTATTTGGAAGCACCTAAAGTCTGATGGAATGCCAGACCAAGCGGCTAATCAGTTAGCTGCTGAGATGATAACCCATGGCGAAGACATTGACAGTTCAATTGAGAAATATGAGTATTACTATTCTCTTTATCGAGAGAAAGGGTTTAATGAGCACGCTGCACAGGCAATGGCCGTAGAGGCATTAGAAGGAAGAGAAGAGGAACCGGAACAATCAAGAAGATACGCAATGTTAAATACTTGATCTATAATAATCCTGGCTGAAAAAGGATATATGAGTTCAACAAAAATGACAGGCGACTCGGTTCGTGCCTATCTACGAGAAATTGGACGAGTGCCTCTGCTTGAGCATGCAGAAGAAATTCTGTTAGGACGAAAGGTCCAACGCCTTATGGAACTAGAGGCAAAGCGAATTGAGCTCAGCGACCTTCATGGTCGAGATTTCGACGACAACGAGCTCTCTGCTTACTATGCTGATGATCATAAAAAGGTCAGACGTGAATTACGAGAGGGTAAAAAGGCGAAAGATAAAATGGTGACCGCCAACCTTCGACTGGTTGTGAGCGTTGCTAAAAAATATACCAAAAGAAATATGGAACTATTGGACATTATCCAAGAGGGAACAATCGGACTAGTGAGGGGTGTTGAAAAATTCGACCCTGGGCGTGGTTATAAATTTAGTACTTATGCATATTGGTGGATTAGGCAAGGTATCACGCGAGCCATTGCTGAAAAAAGTAGAGCAATTCGGTTACCGATCCATATCACTGAGAATTTAAACAGGCTTAAAAAGGCTCAACGCGACTTGTCACAGAAGAATGGTTACATGCCAACGGTGTCAGAGCTTGCGAAAGAACTTGAGCTGAGTGACGATGACATCAAAGACCTGATGTGTAAAGCAAGGCATCCAACATCATTGGAAGTCAAAATTGGAGAGAATAGGGATACAGCACTTATCGATTTGCTTGAAGACGAAAGTCAGCTCCCAGACCTCTTACTCGAAAGAGCGTGTGTCAAGGATGATGTGACAAGCCTCTTAGAGACATTGCCTGAGATGCAGGCAGCAGTGCTTTGCATGAGATATGGCATTGGACAAGAGGTGCTAGAGCCTATGTCTATGACCGCCGTAGGTCAGGTACTCAATATGAGCAGAGACCGGGTGCGGACACTAGAGAACAATGGCTTGAAAGGTTTGAAGGAGAGAAGTGGGAATGTAGTCGAGTACTTGACATAAAATAAGAATATATAGAGGGTTTGTCGGATGGCTGATGTTACCAATGCAATTAATGAGTATCGCTCCTCATATGGTGGCAGTAATCTGTCAGACCCTTCTTACTATTCAAGTAGTCGACTACTTAATCTAAGTTCTGCTTCCAACAGTATTTCGCAGGCAATAGGTCCAACCATTACAACGATTCCATTCACACTGGTTTATCAAGACACGATTGGCTTGTTTGGAGCAGAAAATTTTTATGTAAAAATCACACTAGATATTATTGACACCGGTAATACTCACACAACCGTCAACCAGTATCAAGGATTAACAATCCAAACCGATGTAGCTCTGGAAAACACCTATCACAAGGCGTATGAAGATGAAGCATCAGACCTAAGCACAGTAAACACTTTCGAGCCATCGGTGCGTGGGGCGGGCTTTGCGGAGCTGATAGAGCCAGTACTTAGCCTGGAAATGGAGAACACTGGTACAGGGAATATGTATGTCGATCGCCATGTTGATGCCCGACTATACGATATCAATTACAACGAAGTAGATCTTGATACAGCATTAGTCAACAAGCAATCAGTATTTTACTTGGGAATTCACGCCAGGAATACAAGACGATTGCCGTACAACATCAATCTGAAGATCGGAGAAACAGTAAATTTGAGAAGTGAGCTCAATGAGGAACAAGAGCGGTCAATTCTTCCCTGACCTGCCTGCGGGAATCAGAGACCTTTACCCAAACTAAGTTGTCAAAACTGCAGTTTGAAGAATCACCGTCTTTAAAGGCAACCATCGAGCATCCCTTTGTACGCCCAATGGGAGTCATTGGTGGCGGTAGAAAGGCAAGTGCAACGAGACTATGCACATAGGCAGAGATCGCCTTCTTGCGTCCAATACGCTGGGTCAGGTTGACCGTTTTATAACGATTGCGTTTGACCTTAGGCTTCAGGATCTGATCCCTGTTGCGCTTAGTACTCTTCACTAACCCCTGCCTGTTCACATAGTATTCAATGCAGCATTCATAGCCAGGGAGAGAGTGTATCGGAACCCACTCATGGTTATCAATAAATTCTTGTACCACAATATATTGGGGCATCTTCAAAAATAGTCTAACCAAAGTTTTAACATCTAGATATGTGGCTATGTCGAAGCCGCAAATATCACTTATAGCTTTAGGAGTTATCATCCATGTGGATCGATAGAGTGTAAGCTCTCCTGTCGATCTAAAACCGGGTGAATTCAGGGAAGCCGTAACGTATAGACGACGGTAATCCTGAGCCAAGCCCCTCACGTTCTTGAGGGGAAGGTGCAGAGACTACTGGGGGAATCAAGCGTGATTCGTAAAACCAGACCAGCGCCCGGCAACAAGAAATACATACCTTGTTGAAGAGATAGTCCGGCCCTTATCGAAAGATTTGGATACGCTGAATGATTTCCCAAAGCTCCTTGGCGCTGAACTCTACCGTCCTCACCCTGCTTACATCATTGAGATGGCAGTTGAGCCCGTAGTTGTTCACGATTTCGATGGAATCGTAACTGGGTGAATTGCTGGAAAGCCTCCATTTATGGCCAATCAGCAGCCAAGCTCTCCTACAAGAGAGAAGGTTCAACGACTAGATCCCGACAGGAAACTGAGTAATGGATCCACGAGCGCCCAGCCCTCATTGAGGTGATGAGATAGTCTGAACTATACCGATGGAAAAGGTATAGAACAAAAGGATAAAGAGCCTTTTGGATAACACATTGCAGCAAGCAGCCTGGTCAAACAGTGCAGCTCGATAGATATCGCTTCTGGGGTAAGCCCGGAACCAAGGAGTCCCGTGAGCGGACAGCCGATCAAACACTCGGTTCCGCAAGCGCACGCAACATCGTAAAAGACAAAATTTTAGTCACGCTTCGTGAGTATACAGGCCCCGCTGATTCGCGAGATTCTGCACAGCCTTCCACTTTTAAGGTCGCTCGTGAAACCCTGATTACAGCACAGCGTCTTCTATTAGACACTGGCAATTTGAATGTCTTCCACCAGTCTATTGGTAGCTTAACTCTACTAGACGATTATAGAAGGTGGCGAGATCGAGTTTTTGCAAATGAGCTACTTAAAGCCGAAGCGAACGGTCAAGCCGATTCCGATAAAGGTGGTTATTACCTGCCTGGCGGAAAGACGAAAGGCGCGACTGGTGGTACATTAGGCGTTACCTACGCCTCTGGCGAATCAGCCAAATTCTCAGTCAAGACGGACCTTCTCGAGGTCGTTAAAGACATGAGGAAGCGAAATGTGCCGACCTATGCTGATGGTTATTACAGGTGCATTGTGGATCCTACCGCAATGATGCACTTACGCCAAGACTCAGACTTTAGAGAGATAGCGAGATACCCAGGATCCGGCATGGTTAACCCTATGCAGCCGAATCTTGCACCTTCTGCTAACTTCTACCAAGGAATGGGGCCTGCCTATGGTCAAGCAGGTTTCGTAGCTGGACAACCACAAATGCCCACAGGTTTTCTCTTCGAGGGCGTCAGGTGGTTTGAATCTACGAACCTTCCTGAGACAACATCTAACCTCGTCATCACATCAGAATCATCCTCTGCTGCTGATTACGCTGCAGCCCAGCTGATCTTCTTCGGTCCTCAAGCTGTTGGTGTAGGAATTGGAGGCAATAATGCATCCATTCTTCTCAACAATAATGATGACTTCTCAAGATTCGTGATCATGATTTGGTCCCTGTTCGCAGGCTTTGAAATCCTAAATAAGGATTTCATCACAACTGGTTACTCTTACGTTTATTGATAGGAGGTAACTAACAATGTCTGTGATTTTCCCCGGTAACTATGTTACCCACCTGAATGCATATAACAATCAGGGAGTTCTCTCGATCCCCGGTATCGAGTTCTATCGTCTTGTCGGTGCCGCTGTAATTCCAGCAACCACTGCTGCCTCGGTTCAGACCCTCACTTTGAAGGTTCTGTCCCCAGATATGCGTGGTGACGACAAGCCCCGAGCTGACAAGAATCTTGTCATCCCAACTGGTGCTGCTATCTATCGCACTGCTATCAGCACTGTGAACCTGTCCGCGCAGGGTGCTTCTGACACTCTGACCGTGACTGGTATCTCTCCTGCTGCCGTACTGACTGCTTCTAGCAATCTGTTCCCAGCCGCTGGTGCAACCACGGTCTTCAACGGTCTTGGCGACGCAGGTGGTAGTGCATCGATCACCCGTCTTGCTTCTGACACCGCTGTGACTGCCGTCACTGGTGCTAGCGGCCTGACAGTGGTTGAGCCTAAGTCTGGTGCAGAAGGCGAAAGCCAGTCTGCCGTCATTGTGGAGGTCTGTTTCTTTATGGACGGATCCGCTCCAGACGCAGGAGACGTTCATCTCCCATATAAAGTTGACGCTGGTGCTTGATACCTAGTCAGTCTTTAAGAATTAAGCGTCCTTCGGGGCGCTTTTTTCATGTCTATAATTAATAGAGACGAATAATGTCAATAATGAGCAAACTATTTCAGGACAAGAATACCGGGAAACTGGTTGAATTCATTAGCAAGCACGACAAAGAGTTCGCAATGATTCGCGACTCTGGGGGATCTATTAGCTATGTAAATCTAGATCAGTTAGTTCCTTACGATCGCGAGAAAGGTCGACTTACTAATGTTGTCAGTCCTGACATCGCTCCAGAGCCTGAAGAACAAGCTCCTGAGACAGTTGTGCCTATCGAAGACACGCGACTAAATCTAAATGCAGCTACAGCTGAAATGATTCAGAAGCGGTTGCCGGGCGTTGGCTATGCAACTGCAAAGAAAGTAATAGAACTACGCATGTCTCTCTCAGGTGAGCGGTTTGCTAATCTAAAACAGCTTGAGAATATTCCACGGGTCAATTGGGATCAACTCATTGAAGAGGACTTGATTTTTATTAGTTAAAATAGAAATATTGAATGTAGCGTCTGATGAATCCAACTCTAGAGCAAATTCTATATCTTCAAGCGCAAGAGGATGGTAACGCACTAGTTACGCCGGAATTAGCTGTTGCATTAGGGGCTCTTGCAGGTGGTGGTTCAGGACTTTACTTAGGCAATAAAGCACATCAATTAGGTCGGCAGATCAATAATGTCAAAGATATGGTTAGCCCTGTCTATGAAACTGAGAAAGCAAAGTTCTCTGGAGTAAGCAGAGGCAAGCCAAATACATATGCTAAAAAAACATCACCCATACCTCGAAATAAAAGAATAGGTCCTGGAAACCGTATGGCAGGACTTGTTTTGGGATCAATTCTTGGTGGTCTAGCGGGACCTGAAGTGCGTAAACAAGCAGTTGGGGAATCAGAAGCTGCGCGTCTTTTAGCCAAGATTCAAATAGGTGCTCCTTTGACTACAACCGAGAGGCAAGTCCTAGAAAACGTTGCAACTAAGCAATACATGGCATAGGAGCCACTCATGCAATTAGACGAGTACTACAAATCCAAAGTTCGTTATCACTTGGGATATAACTCGGGATCACAAATCCCTGCAGGTGATAGATCACGACTAGAAGAGGCAATGGCGTTGGTGCCTGATCAGATCTGGTACGACGAATTGATCTATCACGTCAAGCGTTGTGATATTGCCTGGAAGGCAAGTGCTGCAATCCCAGATGATTACTTTGATCCAAATGGAAGCCAAACCTTGAACCCATCCAGGCAAGAGGTTATCGCTGGTGACGTTCAAAGAACAATCAATACTTCTGATCCACTCAAGGGTGATGATTATTTTAGAGAGATCTACCTACGAGAATGCGATCGACTTGCCGAAAGTCTCTACGTTGCAAATTACAGACGACCTGAAATTAGACGATATGCATTCAACCGTTCAGGGGCTGAATTTATTCTTGCAGTTCCTGGACCAGCAGATACAGCAGTTGGAACACGTATTTATTTAAACGCAAATTGGCGTTAAGTGTAGAATAGTCATAGTAAAAGATAAAAAAGTTATGAGCTGGATGACACATAAGGTCGATAACGGAGAAAGGGCTTATGAGTCCGAACGTGCTCGTTATTTAGCCCAATATGGCGATCAGAATAGTCCGTCATTTATGGGTATCCAGACTCCTGACCCTAAATACGGAGCAGTCAACCCAGAAGCAGAAAAAGATGAATCTTTTGCACAGCCTGATGCTGCTGGCAATATTGCTAGTACCGCACTTTCTACTGGAAATGCCGAAGTCGGCGTATCTGGAACTACTAACCCTTCAGATGCACAAGACTTTGCTTCTCAAAAAGTGATGGAGACAATGCAAAAGATCGCAACAGGTGAAAACCGCAATTACAACAATCCCGAAGAGATTTACGGTTAATAATCATGACTAACTCCGCAAAGCGTGCACGGGCAGAAGCAAAAGAACCGAATCGGTTTAAAGAGAGCAAGATGATGTCACATCTGCCTGGGTCTCCCAATGCTCCGATGAACAACACCCCTCAGAACGTCAACTCGATCAATGATCAGCGCATGACACTCAGTGGTGAACCTCCCAAGTTTCCCTATCAGGATTCGGGCCTTGATCCAGCAGATCCTCGTTCCCGTGCACCGATTCCAAATGAAAACTCTGGAATGCCTCAGTTCATGGTGATGGGTCTTCAGAAAAATCAAGGCCCATTTGGAATGAGACCAATGCCTGCCCCGGAAATGCAAGCCTCGATGACTGGGTCTTACTTAGGTGAACAGGCACAGATCCTGGGTCTGTATCCATCAATGATGGGTCCAACTGGAATGCCTACACAACCAGCTCCAGGAGGTTCAACTCCACAGATTCAGCAGAGTGAAAACGCCCTGCCTGTACAAGGAGTTACTAGCACCGAAGTACAGCCTCAAGGCATGAGTACTAAATCTGGTAATCGTAATCAAACCGCGTAATTTATATCATGGCATCAACATCCACTAACAAGCAGCCACTGCTTATTGATCACGTTTTTCACTATCTGGTTGACACAAACAATACTGTTGTATCCGCCTTGGACGTTGGTGGTACGAACTCTGCAGCTGTAGTTATTGATTCCACTAGTGCAGATGGAGCGATTGTCGAAGCAATTTACGTAATCTCAAGAGGAACTACGGCTCACACTTGTAACTTATATCTGTCAACTGCAGCTGACTTCTTGCGTCCAACGCAGGGCTTGTTCATAGGAAGTATCACCTCTGGAACAACTGCAAAAGCTAGGACAAATTATAATAGCTTCCCTAATGTATTAGCTCCCCTTGCAGCAACCGGATCGGAACCTCAGATAGGTGCTTTGTATATTCCAAAAGGATACGCACTGTGGGTCGCAAGAGAGAACGCAAATAGCGCAGCTATATCTGATGGTCCAATTTTTGGTGCCCAAGGGGGATGGTACTAAGTCATGCGTTTAGCAGGAGCAGTCTGGTTGCCAGCAGCTAATCAAATGGGGCAAGGCTGTGCAACAGGGCCTCAGAAGTATCCTGCAAAACCGAAAGGAGGTATAAGCCATGGACCAAAGTTATTAGGACAACGAAATGCCTAGGAAGCAGAATGGATTTGGACAGACCAAGTCCTATGCATTTGACAAGGTGAACGGAACTATAAAGCAGGGGAAAAAGAGCAGTAAAGCTGCAGGTTATTATCCAAGTGATCGGAGTTTTGGAAGTACAGTACACCGCTCTGTGATCGAAAAATATAATCTTGATAGTGACTGGGTTAAATGGAGAAAAGGATTTGAATATTACAATAAAGCTGCTTGGTACGAGCTTGAAGAATACAACTCTGTAAGCAACACATATAGTCAACAAAAGATCGATTCAAAACTTTATCAAGGCACTGCTTATGAGGTTGATGTGGAATTTACAGGCTATCGCTTTGCTACCAGCAATGCAGACAGCAGCAATCATTATGTAATGAAGCGCACGCCAAAGTCAGAACCATTAATTGGAAACATTACCTCAATACAAAATGATCCTTTTGTCTACACCGAAAAAAAGGCATTTCGTGAGATTTGGTGTCAGATAAACACTGGTGCCGACTACAAGCTTTTGTACCAAATGACAGGAGAGCGCATAACGGATACTGTGACTACGGCAACACTAAAAAAGGTACTAACAAGTGCTGGAAGACCTGGAGTATACAAAGGCAAAAGCACTGAAGAGACGGGTACAATCATTACATCTAGAGTGCCATTAGCAAGCGTACAAGCTAGCGCATACATACAGGCAAATAATGGTGATGTTCAATCTTTAGTAAACAAGATATGTTATGTTCCAGAATTTTACATTGAAAAAAATCTAAGCAGTGTTGGGACATCTAATTTTAAAGATCAAGAAGAGTTTTTTGTAACAGAGATAGAAGATACAAATTTGAATGTAGGTCTTCAGATACTTGATGTAACAACGGAGCTGCCTCCTTCGCTTTATGACATAGCAACGCTAAGTCCTATCTATCAGACTTCGACAGCGGACGTATCTCTAGAAAGCAGCTATATGTTTAAAAAATCTGAGTATCAGAGGTACTATGGTAAACAGTATATGACGGCAGATCTTGTCAGAAGTGAAGTTACAGACATTGCATATAGCATATTGCCGTTCATCATTAACTCTGTAAGGATTGACGGAGCCGACTTAATTATTAAATCAGTAGCATTTCGGTCTGAATTAAAATTGTTTGCAGACATACAAAATGGCTTTTTAATTTTCAGCGACAACAGCTTTACGAATGAACAAGATGATTATTATGATGGATCTTATTTTCATACGCTAGGTGATCCAAATGATCCTATATGGAAAAGAATAGAAACTAACATTGATCCGTGGATGGACGAGGTATTTACGTCATCAAATAATCTAAGACCAGCCATCACATATGCATGTAGTTGCCCAAACTTTGCAAGTGCACAATTGAGAATGCCACAGTCCACGCAGTCGGCAGACGAACGACAAACTAATAGGCAGGAGAGATACCCACTACCATCTGCATTGAGTCCTTCAACCTATGACAAACAAGGACAGATTGGGGCAGCGGGCTTTATGCAAAGCTGGGAGACAGAAGAGCGGAAACTAGGATTCAAAATGTGCAAGCATACTATTGCGGCTATGTTTATTGACAAACTAAAAATAGTAGAACCAAACTCTTATCCGACAATTGACAGTAGGATTCAATTTGAAGAAAAGCTCGAAAAGGAAATCAATGAAGTAGCAGCCCGTTTTGTTGATTCATACAAGAGAAGTGGTATCACGACACTTGAATTGGTCTTTGCGCTTTCACAAGGTCTAAATCTTGATGACGTTGAGACAGCAATGGTCATCCTGGGGAGTTCATATTAAATAGATACAATAGACATATCAAGTAGCGACATGTAAAATTGTGACTTATAATCCACAGTCAGGGACAAATTGGCCTGCGGGTTTAAATACTGGAATAAGCTTTGCAGGAATCATTGCTGCATTTAATGATCTAAGAGTTATAAAAGGTCAGACGCCAAAAGAATATCAAGATAATTTTGCTGGTATCATCTCAGCGATACAAGATCTGCTTGACTTAGGCAATGTAACAATGAGCGAGTTCCCACCAAACTGGGACTTGACTTATGACAATAGTAATAACATTACTGGCGGTGCTTTTACACATACGCCACAAAATGGTCACCTTTGGTTCGATACTCGTACCGGGCGTCTCATGGTATGGGATACAGATGCTTACTATCAGACCAATGGAGCTGATGGTCTTACAGCTGTTGGTGCCAACCAGCCAGCGCGTGAAGTAGAAGGTGCTCTTTGGTTCAACAATTCAAACCTCAATCTTTATATTTATTACTCTGGTACATGGAATCTTGCAATGGCAACGAACGCGGTTTCGCTGCCTACGCTGACATTAAGTTCAGCAACGCAGACTTACTATGGGACCGTGAATCCCTTACTCGTAAATGTTTCTCAATTTAATCCAGCAACTGCGTCTGATCGAAATCAATCCGTTTTAAATCGTTGGATCATTCAAGCTGTACGGGAATTGGATGCAGCAATTGAAACCAATGAGGCAGCAGCAATCGCACCAGCCGCTGCTTCTGCACCGACAACATCATTACAGGAAGGGGACCTATACTTCAATACAAGCGATCTGAATCTGTACGTCTATAACACGATCAGTGGAACTGCTGCTTGGCGTCATGCCATCAACCCAACCAACTTCTCTGATGATCGCCTTAAAGCGAAGGATGGCGAGCTAACTGCGGCCCTCGACAAGCTTGGTTCGATCAATGCTTTCTATTACTACGAAAACGATTTAGCTAGGGATCTAGGTTTCCGTAACGGAGATCGACAGTTGGGTCTGTCTGCACAAGAGTTGAAAGCTGTGCTTCCTGAGGTGGTGAGTCTTGCAGCATTCGATAGGGAGTTAGATGCAGAGACAGGTAAGTTTAAATCCAGGACATCAAAGAACTATTTGACAGTCGATTATGAGAAGCTGTCTGCATTCTCATTGCAAGCCATAAAAGAGTTGGCTGATAAGGTTGATCACAAGGCTAGTCAAATAGATCTAGATATTTTCAGCCAGGATCTAATATCTAAAACAAATGAAGCAAATGACAAGATTGAAAGACAAGTAAACGAACTTGCTGAATATATCGGTGATGTCGACGACTATGCAAAGAGAAGCGATCTTAATCGTACCAACAATGCAATAGATGCCCTGACAACTCAAATTAAAGAAGTTGACAACAAAAAGATTGATTTCTCTGCACTGGCTACGACCGAATCGGTAACCGAGAAGCTAAATGATCTACAAGATTCGCTAATCAGTCTTCATAAGTCAACTGAGATTTATGTAGACCAGCGTATTGACCTTGTCAAAGAAACAATTCCAGATGCGGAAAGTATATCAACTAAGTCAGAGCTAAAGAAAAGTATCACTAATCTTGATAATAAGATCAAGAATAAGAAGTATCTGAGTCAGAAAGGGGGTGACATTTTCGGTCGCTTTGAAATTAAAAACTCAGATGTTGCGTTACCAACCTTTGACTTTTCAGCATCGGCTTCAGATAGTCAAAAGGCTCTGAGGTTTAAATCAAATACGGGCGAAGAAACAATTGTTGATTTCGGGACAACACAGGCATTCTGGGAATATGCATGGGAATTTACCAGTCAAGAAGATTTCTGCTGGATTGGTCCAGATGGAAAGGTATTTAGTGTTGATCGTGATGGCGCTGCTTGTAAAAAACTAATTATTGGACAGTTCAGCGAGAATAATGAACGTGGTCGCGTCGTCCATAATCATGTAGATGTTGGCGAGCGCTTACATGCATATCAAACAACGTTTGAAGGAATTCGAGCAGCACTAGCCAACTCAGAAGATTTTGAGACCTTTAAACAAAAAGCAACTAGATACCTAAAAGAAGTTTGATAAAGCTAAAATGAAGAAAAGCGAGTGACGATTAAAGGTTTGATTTATGGCGTTAGAATCTTCCGGTCATTTAAGTATAGGCGGATCTACGTCTAACCGTTCTATTAACTTAGAACTTGGTAGGTCTGCAACTGCTACAAGTAGTTTAGGTGAAAGTGATTTAAGAACTCTTGCTAATAAACCTTCTGGTGCAATTACTCTGCCTGATGATTTTTACGGTAAGGCAAACGCGATGGCTGCAAGTGGAGGTAACGCAGTGTTTACCGTAAGTGGATTTAAATTACACGTATTTACTTCACCTGGTAATTTCGTTGTCACCGGCTTAGGGCCTGGAACAGTTCAATATTTAATCGTCGCTGGCGGTGGTGGCGGCGCTGCAAATAATGGTGGTGGTGGTGGTGCTGGTGGTGTCCTTTGGGAACCAACACCTGGTAGTGGTTATAATTTACCTGCTACTGGGACATATCCAGTTATTGTCGGTGCTGGAGGCGACAATCCAGTTGGTCTTCATAGCCGACCTGGTGTTGATGGTTCACCCTCTTCTGTATTCGGATTAACTGCTGTTGGCGGTGGCGGTGGTGGATCTGCACCGGGTGTTAGACCTTCAACAAGTGGCCCGAGGCATGGTAGACCTGGCGGTTCTGGTGGTGGTGGTACTAGAAATAACGGAGCTGGAGGAACAGCAACTACTGGACAAGGATATCCTGGTGGTGTTGCTTCTGGTCCTGGTAGTAACACGCAAAATGGTGGTGGTGGCGGTGGTGCCGGTGAAGCAGGTAACACTAATGGTGTTACAGATGGTGGTGATGGTATTCAAGTTCCTTGGGTGCCAACTTCATACGGATCTCCTGGTAGATACTTCGCTGGTGGCGGAGGTGGCGGTGCTGAAACCTACGGTTGGGGCGGCGGCAACGGCGGTCTAGGTGGTGGTGGTGGCGGCGGAGGTACTCCAGGCGGTACTCCTGGCAGCGGAGGTTCTTCGGCTCCACCAAAAGGCGACAGTGCTGTTGCTAATACCGGCGGTGGTGGTGGCGGAGAAATGTCAGGCGGCAACGACGGTCATGGTGATGGTGGTTCTGGTATCGTAATTTTAAGATATCCAGTTTAATATATTTGATGCCTACAAACAAAAAAACAACTAGACACCTAAAAGAAGTTTAATAGAGCTAAAATAAAACAAAGCCAGTGATGATATGTTCGACAAAGAAGACTTTGAACTTAGTCTCGAATCGCAATTAAAAATGCGTGTATTCAGAGATGAGATTTCAAAGGCCACGGATATAGATGCACTTAGACAAAACCTTATCCAGGTAACAGAGTTACTGGTGCATTATCAACACCTTTTAAGCGCTGTGCTGAAAAAACAATTAGAAAGTGAAAGCTCGAAGCTTCTTCCCAAAATCAGTGTTGATAAAGAAGGTAAAATAAATATATTGGAACTGTAGAAATGTTATGCCAAATGTAGGGGATACAGCTAACAGATATGGGCGCTCTTATGTTTGGTTGCAGCCAAATACATCAATTTCAAATCTGCCTGCATCTGCCAATCCAGGAGTATGGCGGTTAAACACTGATGATGATTGGATTACATCCAACCAATCAGGAGCAACGGTTTCCTTCGATGCTCTGCTTGATTCCTCTGTGAGCACCATTGCTATTGGACAGCTTGTGTATGTCACATCGACAGGTACAGTCGCCTTGGCAAATGCCAGCGCAATTGCGACAGCACAAGTAGCTGGAGTTGCTACCAACGTTGCTTCAGCTGGTCAAACAGTGACTGTCGGAACCAATGCTTCAGTCTTAGTGCCCAACCTATCTGTTTGCGTTGATGGTGCTACATCATCGAGTGTTTTAAGCATTGGCTCGTTCTATTACTTAAGCAGCTTGAATTCAGGTTTCTGGACTTCTACTCCTGATACCACAACACCTAATAAAGTTGTGATCCCTTGCGGTGTAGCTGTTTCATCAAACAGGCTCGCTGTCGACATTGAAACTCCTACCGTAGTGTGACATGGCCAATTTAAAAGCAACAGTTTTAAATCCTGCTGGTTATCAGGAACAGCTCAGAGCTACTGACCATCTGCTTGTAGAGGCCACCCCTACGAGCAGCAATCATGCCAGTAACAAGCAGTTTGTTGATGGTCAAGTTGCCGTTGTCAATACTACAATTACAAACGAAGTAGCAACATTAAACAACACAATCACAACCCAGATTGCTGGTGTTAACACTACAATTAGCAATCTGACAAAGTCAGACGTAGGGCTTGCCAATGTTGACAATACATCGGACGCCAATAAGCCAATTTCTACTGCTGTTCAGAATGCCTTTAATGCTCTGACCAAAAGCAGTGTTGGACTAGCCAATGTTGACAACACTTCCGATGTCAACAAACCAGTATCCACTGCAACGCAGACTGCTCTTAACGCAAAGGCTGATCTAGTTGGTGGACTCGTTCCAACATCGCAGCTTCCTTCTCTTGCTGTCACTGAGTATCTGGGCAGTGTGGCTAATCAAACAGCGATGCTTGCTCTGAGTGGTCAAAAGGGTGACTGGGCAATCAGAACCGACACTGGATCCACTTGGGTCATCGTCGGAACAAACCCAAGTCTTATTGGCAGCTGGGTTGAACTAGCCACTCCTGCTGATGCCGTGAGTAGCGTTAACGGATATACAGGCAGTGTCACGTTGGGCCATGCCGACGTCGCTGCATTGGCACTCACAGGCGGTTCCCTTTCAGGGAATGTCACATCTTCTGCAGACATCAGTGCAGTCAACCTGGCTGGATCCGGCAACCTAACCATCGTTGGCATTACTGCTTCTGGAACTGTTACTGGAGCCAATCTGTCGACAGCTGGCAATCTGACGACTGTAGGAATTACAGCCAGTGGAAATATAGGTTGTGTTGACTTAACAGCATCTGGTGACGTAAGTGTAACCGGAACCCTTTCGGCAGGGACTATTGATGGTGGAGTCTATGCAACTTGATTGAGTACAATAAGGTTATAGAATAGCCGAATAATTGTGAAACTACAACTCAAAAGAAGCAGTACTCTTGAGAACGGAGCAGCCAAGCCGCCGTTAGCAACACAGTTGGCATATGGTGAATTAGCAGTTAATTATAACGCTACTAAGCCAAAGGTATTCCTGAAAGACTCTAGTAATACCGTCGTTGGATTGACTGATGATTATCTGGAACTAGCTGGGGGGACTTTGACGGGTGACATTACCTTGAATGGTGATCCGACTGCAGCATTAATGCCTGCGACGAAGCAGTACACAGACAATGCAATTACCACACTTTCAAATAGTATTTCTTATCCAGTTACAGCGGTAAACTCACTTACTGGTAACGTCACTCTTAATTATTCTAATGTAGGAGCACCAAGTGTAACTGGTACAAACGCAACTGGAATGTGGGGAATTAGCGTCTCAGGTAACAGTGCGACTACTACAAGTCTGGCCACTGCTCGTAACATTGCACTGGCTGGTGATGTGAGTGGTAATGCAAACTTTGACGGTACTGCAAATATTTCTATTACAGCAACAGTAGCTGACAATAGCCATGATCACACAATTGCAAATGTCACCGGCCTACAAACCGCTCTAAACGCTAAACAAGATTCAGCCTCTGCAGCATCGAACTCGCTGCAATTGAATGGAAAAGCAGATACTTCTTTTGTACAGACCACCAATAATTCGTCACTGAATACTGATAGTCGAAACAGTCGAGGTGTGACCAGACTATATCGACAGGATAATGATTCCGACTACAGCGTTCAAATAAATTTTACAGGAACACGATGGTTGCTGCAAGGGTATCAAGCAAATGATCAATATCACGCAGGTGTAGAAGTAGAATATGCAATAACTTCAGGAACTTCCCAGGTGACAAGTTATGTTAGTCTTGCTACTCCCGATCCTGCAGCCACACATTACCTTACATTTACAGGAGCAACTACTGGTAATAATTTATTAAAAACTGATCAAGTTCTGCAATATTCAACTAGCACTGATACCCTTACAACATATAATTTATCGATTACTAATGAAATAAGTCTTCCTTCTTTCAAGATTAAATCGAGCTCTGGCAATGCTGGGTTTGCCAATTCGAGTGGTAGCTTCTTAGCCTCAACAGATACTTCAGGCAACTTTACAGCAACTGGCGACGTCACTGCTTTTTCAGATGCAACTCTCAAAAAGGATATTGTTCAGATCACAGATGCCTTAGATAAAGTCGATCAGATTAGAGGCGTTACTTTTGAACGACTGGATTTTGACGATGGTACACGTCATGCAGGCGTCATCGCACAGGAGATTGAGAAAGTACTTCCTGAGGTTGTGAAAGAAGGTTTAAACGGCATGCGTACTGTTGCTTATGGCAACATCGTTGGCTTGTTAATTGAAGCCATTAAAGAGTTACGCCAAGAAGTCAAAGAACTTAGGGGAGAGTAATAATGACCAAGATTCAACTGAAGCGCAGCAGTGCACTACTGTCCGGCTCCGCTCGTGTCCCTGCTGCTAACCAACTGGACTACGGAGAGTTAGCAGTTAACTACAGCACAACAGACCCTCAGCTGTTCTACAAGGATAGTGGTGGCAGTGTTGTTAGCTTCTTTGAACCATATGCAGCCCTGGCAGGAGCGACTTTCACAGGAGACGTCAACTTCAACACAGATGTCGACTTCGACGGGGCCGTCACAATCAAGGGTGATTCAACCAACGGTTCCGGCAAGTTGACGCTTACTTGTGAGAACAATACTCATTCAGTCAACATTAAAGCACCTGCTCACAGTGCAGCAGCTAATTACACGTTGACCTTGCCCACTACAACAGGAACAAGTGGGAATGTCCTTACGACTGATGGAAGTGGTGGATTGAGCTGGGCTCTGTCTTCAATGAGTAATGCAGATGCAGCAAAACTTGCAGGTATTGAAGCTGGGGCTACTGCAGATCAAACCGGTGCAGAAATTAAAACGCTATATGAAGCAGAAACAAATGCTTTTACTGATGCACTATTTACAAAGCTGAGTGGTGTTGAAACAGGTGCCACTGCTGACCAAACAGCTGCTGAAATATTGGCAGCACTACTAACTGTCGACGGATCTGGTAGTGGTTTAGATGCTGACTTACTTCGTGGACTGCAACCATCAACTGGACCTGTAGCTAACAATGTTATGTTGCGAGACGGTAATGCATATGCTCGCGCTGTATATTTTTATGCGGGTTCCACCGATACTAATAACGATGGATGGTATAAAGCTAGGACTATTAACGACTCCGCTACAACACCGGATGGTGTTGTAGTGATGAAAAGTGGTTGGTATTACCATCAAAGTAAGTCTGATTTCCAAACATGGATTGAGGCAGGCTTACTAGCAGACGAAGCAAAGGTATTAAAATCACAAGGCAGCTATAACATAAGCGCAAGTTCACTACCTACTTCTTACCCCACTGGGCAACAAATTGATTTTGTTAGGGGTACTGAAGGCTGGTTTGATTATGGAACAGTTATAACTACAAAAACTTACTCGGGAGGCGGTGCGACATTACAGATGTATGTCCCCTATAGCTCAACTTATGGCGGGATATCTTTGAAGTACAGGATGGGAGATTATAATACAAATTCTGGAAACAGCTGGACATCGTGGCGAACAATATGGGACTCTAATAATGATGGGGCAGGATCAGGATTAGATGCTGACTTACTTGATGGATATGACTGGAACAGTAATAACAAACATGTATATGGACTCCAGATTATAGCTTCTGATTGGTTTAGAAATGATGCTGCTGGGGAAGGGCTATACAATAATGTGACTGGCAAACACTTCTTCTCGGCTGGTACTAATTACTGGCATCTTGATTCAACCAATGGTCTAATTCTTTATGACGCATACAATGCATCTCCAGGCCATGCTACCAACCGGAAAGGTTATCTCTATCGTGACAGTAATGGATTTGGTTTATTAAATAGCAACGGAAATTGGATTGTCAATTCTCCCCATAATTCAAGTTTCCCCAATATTTTGGTTGTAGGTGGCCATGAAGGCAACAATCACTACAACACCATAGCCACGACAAGAATGAGTTTCGGCGGAGGTAATGATTTTGCTAATTATCATTTTGGTACCAACTCAGAAAACTTTAGTGGTCTCTACACCAAACTAGACTTGAGATGGCACACGGGTATCCGAATTGGTGCTCAAAGTTCTTACGGCGGAATACGGATTTATAACAACGAAGATTTAAGTTCTAATCTGGTTCAGTTCAATTCACACCCAAGTGGTCACACAAAACACCACCAGTGGATAGAGTTTAGCGGCACATATGGTCTGTATCATCCAACAAATTCTGCACATTTTCATCCAAATTCTTCTACAACCGCTACTCACAGTCCATGGGTATTAACTGGGAACAAGAATAGTTTTACAGGAATAGCGCTCACTTATGGTGGTCAAAAAATTTCAATTGGAATGTTTGACACTGGTGGTAACGGCGGTACATACAATGAAGTTGGCAATAAGTGGTATACATATTACTCCAACGGTAATAGTTGCTTAGGTGTTAGTGGTTCAACTACATCTTCTGCCTACGCCTTATATGTTACTGGTGCTATTTATGCTACAGACAATATTGTTGCTTATTCAGACGCAAGGAAAAAGACGAATA
>CEOR01010273.1_pt1 | contig 35744 bp, 47 predicted proteins | sample 530661 | NCBI WGS metagenome assembly CEOR01 (sample SAMEA2620836, study PRJEB7988) | marine metagenome | biome: marine biome (ENVO:00000447); feature: deep chlorophyll maximum layer (ENVO:xxxxxxxx); material: "saline water (ENVO:00002010), including plankton (ENVO:xxxxxxxx)" | depth 65 m
GCTGATTCATCTGCACCAGAAAGAGCGGCCTCGTTAGGATGCTCATTCATTGGCATGATATATAACTGAGCCATCGGCCCAGTCTTATTGTTACTGGAAGTAAAGACTAGTATAGCCACGATCGGCACGCCACGGGTTAACCGTGACGCACCTTCGTAGACTACGAAACCATTAGGCTTCGACATCGGCGACCTCCTTCTTTCCAAAGTGAACTTCGTAGAGAGCAGCCTGAGCGGCCTCTACTTTCTCTTCTTTGATATATTCTTTCAAAGCAGCTTCCAAGTACACCATTAAATCCTTGGCTTGATCCGGCGTAAGTTCCAGCCTAACAGTATCATCTTTGATGATATGGTAGCTTTCCTCGGCCCGAACAACTTCGGATAGTTTAACTAGAACACAGTCATAGTAAGACCATTCCGCAAGAGTACGGCATTCTTTGGCATCTGTGAAAGTGTAGGTTATCGATGTCGATTCAGTCTTCTTAGCCATTTTTCGGCTCCTTAGTAAAGATTTCTAAAAGAAGGAAGTGGAGGCTTACGGCCCCCACTCCCAGTGCTTCCCAATAATTAGCGATTACGTTTAACAATTTTCTTGACCTTTCGAAACAGTCGGCGATACCACTTGTTCATGCGAATGCTGTCCATGACCATGTCATGAACGGCACTCGTGAGTAGTAGTGTGTCGACCATGTCATACGCCTTCTCGGCGATAGTCTCTAGGTCTAATTGTTCCGCTACATCTGATATAGGAATCCATCCGGCGATGGTCTCTGTGCATAGCTCTTCAGCTACACACGCACAGTCCATCTGTCCGGCGATTTCCCTTGCTGGAAAACACTCTGCCAAGTCTGAAGCCTCTACGTTAAGGGCATCGGCGAGATCATGGACATCTATATGCTCGCTAAGCTCGCAATAGTCCACGTCCGGCGAAACCTCTTGAACAACCTGTGCGACAATGTCGCGTTGGAATTCATCGTAAGCGGCGGTCAAAGCTGTGACAGTGTGATCGTTCAGTCGTATATTCACGGCTGGCTCCTTTGTAGAGTAATGATTAAAAAGTAAGCTAGGATAACTAATCCCCCGCCCGGCAAGTCCCATATTACGTCATGGCTTGCCACCAGCATCCTTGCCTGCTCCGGCAATTCCGATACTGGTTGCTTTTATGCACACATACTCCCGCTGGAATCGGTCGATCGGCACTCGAGCTACTCCCGAGGCGTTTGCTACCTGTCCAGCAGGGCATCTGTACGGCGGGGCTTTCGCTTCCTGTCACCAGAAAGGGATTAAAACCCGTGGCGGCATCCCCCATCTCCCGTTGGATGCTGATGCTCCGTGCTATAAGAGCGGCACCCGCCTATTCTTTGTCGGGTCAGGGATCTCGGACTCGGGCGCTGCCTTGCGGCTGGTTCCCTTATCCTCATCTAAACAATACTGTTTAGACTCTAATATACTATCATAATTATCGTCATATTAGTAGTCAGGATAGAGGTTATTTCCGGCTTTCAGGGTATTATTTTTATCCCCCCTAGGGGGGGGTGTCAAGGTAGTGATCTGCGAGGTTGTCAGATCGCCCCCCCTTACACCACAAATAATTTTTGGGTCTTTACTTACACACCCCCACAGGCCGAGATAAAATTTCGGACAATATCCGCTTGCAAAATAGGCCGAGGCTTTTCATAATTGGAAAAACGCCACAAGGGAGGTATCTATGAGCAATAACGAAAAAGAAGACACTGTTCTCTTTACCGAAGAAGAGATCAAAGAAATTAAAGATGCAAAAGATCGATTAATCGGGCCTGCTGCGAACACGGTAATGAGTGCTGATGAAATAAAAGCTATGATGTCTGAAATTCAAGACATAAAGGGGGACGTAAACTCTATGATTTCACAGGCTCAACTTCTTGTACAAAGTATCCAGCCCATAATCGATAAGATGGATAAATAGGTGTATCCCTATTCCTTTTAATAAAGTACATTAGTACTTGGGGAATTCTATTACATCTAGTAGTAACTTTAGTGGTCAATACTAATAGTATGTATGGGTTACAATTTTCAGATTTTAATTAGCTAGGAGTAGCACAATGGCAAAAGCCAAACCTTCCACCCCTGCTGTAGACGTAACAGCCCTTATTCAAGAAGCCACAGCAACCATTTCTGAGTCTGTTGGCTTACTTAACGAACGACTATCAGTTTTAGAGTCCAAGGTAGAGCATATGACACCAAAGGATTCGTTGGTTCCTAGGGAAGTTTGGTCTTCTCTGGGGCATGAAGCTGTGGTTGCATCAGCAATTAAGGGTGCTGTAGAGGGTGTTTTAAGTAATGCACCTCTTCACAACCTAAATCGGGGAGATACCCAAGAGGTCTATGCTAAAATGGCATTTGAACTCGCTGAGAGGATTCTTATCTTCTATGGCGAACGATTAAACCAAACTGTTAAGAAGGAGACCGCAGATGAAGATTCTGGACAATCTTAAATCAATGGCCTCTGACTGGTTGGCCTCTGCTAAGTCTAAACGACTACTAGCAGCGGTAATCACCTCTATATTCACCACAATCGGGGTGGAGACTGGGTGGTTGACCACAGAGCAGGCTCTAAACATTTCTGGGATAGCAATCGCTGCAATTCTAGGCGATTCCTTTCGTCCTATGAATCCTGACAAAGGGAAAGAGAGTTAATGATCATGGGGCGTAAACGACGAGAGCGTATGGACAGTCAAGGCTACTACACCAACTCCGAGGAATCCACCGAAGCAGAAGCTCACGGATGGAAGAAGGAGTCTCGTATAGAAGCCAAGACGGAGGCTAAGTCTAACAAGTACGACTACAAAGTCTCAAAGCTAGACGCTAAAACTCAGAAGAGCCTCGCAACCGCCCAAAAACGGAACTCATTGGCAAATCTTATTAAATGGGTATTGATCGCAGTCGGAGTATTCTACGGACTCACTAAGTTCGGTGGACTTAACCTTGGAGGCGATCTTCTCGACAAGGCGAAAGGAATTTTCGGATTATGAGAACTCGATTTATTAAGCCCAACATGCGTAACCGTATCATGGTTCGTGGCCCGTTCACAGAGGATACGGTTCACTTATCTAAATATCTAATTTCCGCAGGATATAAACCAGCTACTCTAGTGCAGTTCTGGAAACATGTCCTATTTTGGAGATGGGGTGCTAAAAAGGCTCGAAAGGCCACCTCTCCTCCAGAGAAGAAGTAACACCTCCCCGTGTCTAGGCGATTTATGGGGTAACAGCAGAATCTATAACCCTCACCTGCTGTTACTCCCGCCTAAGCGGGACTAAGCAGAGCGCAGCCTCTGGCAAGCTCACATTGGAGACAAGCCCATGTCTGAAGATTCTCTTATTCCAGCTCCACCCTTTGAACCCAACAAAGATTATGAGGTTCGAAGCATCAAAATCGATGAAGGGGCTTTGTATTTCTACAAATGCAAGCCTGTGCGGGTCATAGACGGTGATTCTGTCGTTTTGGACATAGACCTCGGGCTAAGGACTTGGGTGCGTCACAGCGTCCGTCTGAGCGGTATAGACGCACCTGAAAGGCGTGGTGCGACCAAAGAAGAGGGAAAAATGGCAACTGACTTCTTACAATGGCTCTTATCAGGGCCTCATGAGTTCATTTGTCACACAATCAAGACTGGCAAGTACGGTAGGTACTTAGTCGAGCTATTTGTAGATTTTAACTGTGTTAATGACATTATGATCAATGAAGGGTATGCAAAGATTTATGGACAAGATGGCTAACGAAACTTACACTCCCGACCTTACCCAGAAAACACTCTGGGACGTAGCTTATGAGAGGCAAGGAGACCTTGTTAACGCTCCTAAACACTACAATATGGGGAATATGGAGACGGTAGATGCTATTATGGGGATGGGATTGGACTCCTGTGAGGGTAATGTAGTGAAATATGTTGCTCGACATAAATACAAAAACGGTGTCCAAGACCTTGAAAAGGCTAAACGCTACCTAGAACTGATGATAGAAAACTACGATAACTGGTACGGATAATGGAATTTAAGGACAAAATCTTAGAGCAGATTGAAAATAACGATGGTATTTTCCATGGTTTACGCCCTAAATGGTCTCCATATATCCCTCATGACCCTACTCCAAAGCAATTAGCCTTCTTAATGATTCCTCATCGTGAGGCTTTCTACGGGGGAGCTGCGGGAGGGGGAAAATCGGATGCTCTTTTGATGGGGGCCTTGCAGTATGTAGACGTTCCGGGCTACGCTGCGATGATTTTCCGAAAAACGCTATCTGACCTCAAACAACCCGGGGCTTTACTCGACCGAGCGCACGCATGGCTCTCAAACACGCCTGCTAGGTGGAATGCAGGAGAGCATACTTACTATTTCCCTACTTATGACAAGCGTGGGAACCCTGCGGAGCCTGCAAAACTTACATTTGGCTACATCGGACAGACAGATGCGTACACTCGTTACCAAGGTATCGAGCTTCAGTACTGTGCTTTCGATGAACTTACTCAACACTGGGAGGACGATTATCTGTATCTCTTCTCCCGTATCAGAAGAAATAGGTGTCCAGAACATGGTAACGAGACAGACCCTGACTGCAATAATTGTGATGTTCGTGCTTCTGTTCCTATCAGGATGCGTTCAGCTTCGAACCCGGGTGGCGTTGGACATAGTTGGGTTAAAGACAGGTTCGACATCGGGCCAGCACCCGACCCAGACAACCCAGAAAGACAAAGATTTATCGGGAGACACCCAGACCGTCCTTACATCCCAGCTTACATTAGGGACAACCCTTTCCTCGACCAAGAAGAGTACGTCATCGGACTCGAACAACTTGACCCCGTCACCAGAGAGCAACTGAAAGACGGTGACTGGGCTATCAGTCAGGACTCTAGGTTCAAAAAGTCTTGGGCAAGGTATTACAGCATGCGTGGAGGTCATGTCTGTCTGGGGAAAGACGGGAAAGGGGCTGCTCACCCCCTAGAAGGTCTTCAAAGAGTATTCTGTACGATTGACCCTGCTGCTTCTGCGAGAGAAGGCCCCGGAGATAAAGACATTTGGCGTAAGCAACCTAGTTTTACTGTAATCTCTACCTTTGGTTTGACCGTAGATTACAATTTAGTGTGGTTAGACATGCGTAGGTTCCGTAAAGAAATACCTGACATCCTTCAGGAAGTTAGAGATGTATACAAGAGATGGACACCACAATACTTTATTTGTGAGTCTTCAGGTCTTGGAAAGGGAGCATTTCAAATGATTGCCCAGTGTGGTCTACCTGTACGTTCAGTACACCCACACCATGACAAGCTGGTTCGAGCCACGGATGCGATGAACCGAATGCAACAAGGCAAGATTTGGCTTCCTCAAACAGCAGGGTGGCTCCATGATTGCGAGAAGGAACTCTTCTCATGGACTGCCCACCCTCACCAGAGCGATGATATCATTGATACTCTAGCTTATGCTGCAAAGGATGTCTCTTGGGAGGCTGCGCATGACGAACGAAGTTTCGTTGAGATATACACAGATGACCTACCGGGAATTATTATGTAACACGAGGTTCCTCTTGGTTCCTGTAATAATTTTCCCAGTCTTTCTGCTGATCCTGATAGTGTTGCATCATATTCTGTCTTTGAATCATTATTTTAAGATGATATAACGCAACTGACTTCTGGTAAGTGGTGTAAAGTTCAAGCGCAAAATAAGATGTGGCTACAACAAAAAACAATGTTGCAGCCACATTTAGAGGATTCAATTTTTTAAGCATTATCTAGCCTGTATGATTTCGTAATCGATTCCCTTCGTTCGATCCAATCTTTCATACTTGAAAAACAAACGAAGCCATGTAGCACCGATGGGCTTCGGAGGTGCGCCTCTCTCAACATGCCACCCGCCATGTCCGTCCTTAAACTCTTCTTTGTAAGTAGGAATACAAACATGAGTTTGTACATCATGGTAGGTCATGTTGCGACCTAACCTTAATCTTACCAGATCGAGCTTCCATGCTTCGTGGATATGTCCACTGATGACAATATCAGCGTCAGGAAGATAAACTGCTTTACGATTTGTTTGAATTACACCCTTTGTAACAGGCCCTCCACCTCCGTACCCGTGAGAGTAGTGAAGAGTTAATCCTTTTCCGTAGGAAAGATATTTCTTACCAACAGTATTTTGTTGTTCTACGGAGAATCGTACAAAGCCACCATATCCTCCGCTATGAATTTTATGCCCAGACCTGTATTTAATCTGTTCTGTCATCCTACCAATTAAATCAGTCTCATGCCTTTTTAGGATGTTAGCTTCGTGGTTACCTCTACCAATAACAATGAACTGATCTGCGTATGGCATAAAAAAATCACTCGCAGTATTCACCAAAGAGTCTAGGTAGTCTGCACCTTGATGCTCTGGTCTTAGATCATTTTTAGAAGATCGAGGGTCGTACTTGCCCTGCATTGCACAAAAGAAGTCACCACAATCAATGATTCCAGCGTTTCTTTTACGAGCTTCTTTTAGATGCTCTATTTGTAAATCCCAGTCAGACTTTGGATTATCCCAATGCCTGTCTGAGGTGAGTAGAAACCATTGTTCCCAATCTGCTAAATCTCCTTTAGGAGAGCATCTCACCGTGAAGATATTTCTATTTAACTTACTTACTACATAACTAGGCTCAAATTTAGTTGCCACTAGAACTCTCCATTAATCAGAAGCTAGGGAATCTGCAATACTTGGTGATGAGTTTGATGGAAGCTGTACGTTCAAACCTTTTCTGAAAAAGGTCTGGAACACGCCTGCATCATTGTTAGATATTGCAGAAGAATGTGTATCTCTTATCGTAGTCTTTCCTGACCCATCTACTAAGGCAAAGTTAACTCCACCAAAATATTCAACAGGCCCAAACTGAATATGGTCAATTAAAACTGTCTTCCCAGAAGTCAAACCTCCTGCTAAATCAACTTGTAATTTCATATCAGTAGGAATTGCAGAAGGCATCGTAATGTAAAAATACTCTACCCCGTATGCGGTCTGAGCAGCGAGTGCAGCAGCATTCATTTCGATCTTCTCAGAAGAGCTTGCTGTATAACCTGTTCCTGTAAATTTAATAGTTAATGCTCCTGCGGAAATACTGGCTTTGCCTTTAACAAAACAAGCAAGTACATACCTGCGATATCTATCTAGACGAGATGTTGTGACTGCTTGCTCTATTCTCCATGTTTTACTACCGTTGCCTACACAAGCCATTGCGTAGTCACCTTTGTAAGCATCTACAGTTCTGTCTACAGGATCAAAACCTGAAACTTGAGTCCAAGAACCCGGAGTAGTACTATCTGTCCAAGTTTCAAAGTCTCCGTTTCCTAACCCATAATTGCTGGATTCAGCATGAAGAGTTGATATTGTTGGGCCTGAATTTGAGCCTGTATCTCCATGGTGGTAGCCTGTAGACCCTTCATCCCCATGAATAATAAAATTCTCTTTTCCATCTGTAACTCCAGTTTCATCAGAGTCTTCTATGGCAGTTACCCTAAATGTTTCTGATGTTGGCCCTAATTCACTATCTATTCCTGATTGATGTCGAGTTGCAATCCCACCAGAAATAGGAATGTTATATCCATCTAACTTTTTATCAACTAATAGAATTGAAGAGTTTGCATTAGTAAGAGTGGATGAGACGGAACCTACGGTAACAACTGATTGTTTAATGTGTTGCGAGGTATCAGTCATATCTTTAATGATTTCAGGAAGAATACCTTCCCAACCACCAGTAGTGACAAAATTGTCTAAGACAAAATCATCGTTCTCCATTAATTGAGAGACTTTACTTACTAATTGATTTATCCAACTAACTACATTAGATTTGTACCCATCAAATATGGCAGTGTTGTCACCATAGAATCCTATAGGAACTGAGTTGGCTTCAAGCTCAGTTTCTATCTGACTTCTATCTGTTTCTAGATCGCTGATAATTGTTTGGAAGTCGTTTATTCGTTGAACATATTCTCCAATACATTCAAATAGATTGGTATACTGAGCAGAAGAGAGACCCATTAGGTGAATTCCTTATTTATCTTTTACTTGACACGAATTCTGTTAAACAACTATCCTTATTAACAGAAAGGTTTAGTTTATTATGGCATATATGAACACTGGTGATCCAATTCAAGTTGCTCTCCAAAGAGCAGAACGAGTTGGTACTAAAAATCAACGAGTTACTTGGAAGAAGCAAAAACGTCGAGCGACTGAAGAAGCCAAGCGTAAACGTGTAACTAAACTTCGACCAAAAAAACGAGGCATGTAAATTAATGCGTTTTAAAAAACCAATAGTCACTACTGGAATTTATACTATTCCGGGTGACTCGCCAAGAAAAGTAGAAATAACAAACGATAGATTAAGCCATTGGGCTTCCCAATTTTCAGCTATGAAAGACGCAGGAGTTTCTGTTCCTGCTCCTTGGAATCATAGCAAAGAAGCTCTACCAATGTCTGTAGGAAATGATGGAACACTTCCAAGAAGTGATATCAATGCAGGTTGGTGGGACAAAATTTGGGTGGAAGATAACACCCTCTGGGGAGAATTGGATGTTCCCCGAAGCGAAGATGCTGTTAAAATTGGTACTAACGTCAAAGAGACATCTATTTATGTTCGTCCTGAATTCAGTGATGGTTCAGGTAATTCATGGGATGATTCTTTAATGCACATAGCTCTTGTTACTCATCCCATTGAAAATGGTCAGGGTAACTTTGAGCCTGTTACTAATGAGGAAGAGGCTGGCATTGCGTTAGCCATGTCCCAACTTACGGAACCATTATCCATGTCGTCTATAGATAATGATCATCAAGTAGGGTCAGTCAAAACTAAAAGTGGAATCCAAGAAATGTTGGAAGCTCTGCGTGCAGTAATGATTGATCTACCTGATGATACACATGAAGTGAATTTTATGGAGAGACTACTTGTAGCTCTTCGTCAAAAGAAGGCCTCTGAAAATCCAGAGGATTCGTCAATTTCTAACCCACCGGAGGGGGCTAAGGAACAACCTGCCCCAGTTGCTATGTCACAAGAAAAAGAAAATCTTGAACAGGGTGCAGGTGTCGCTTCTAACGAAGAAGCTGTTCTCTCTCACCCAACTTACAAAGCTGCATCTAAAACTATTGAGTTTTTGATGAGCCACTTAAACGGACAGGAGAAAGATAAACTTTCTTCTCGTCGTGATGCACTCGTTAAGAGTGGAAAAATCTCAGAAGATTATGCGTCTAAGCATTTAGACCCAGCAATCAATGAGTTCCAAATGTCTTTTGGAGATGATGGTTCTGTTAAAGTTTGCCCTGCATCAACAATTATGGAAGCTCTTGAAGCATCTCCATCATTGACCACTGGAATTATCAGTGGCTCTGATTCAGACCAAGCCTCTTTACAGCAAATTGGATTGGCAATGTCTCAATCTGGTACAACAGGTCTTCCACAAGGATACCAAGAAGAAGGTAATCCTAATGAAGTTGGAGGCCCAAGTGCTGAAGAGATTGCTTTAGAGTTTTTGTCTAACACAGGTCATGCTGGTTAATTTTTGTCCCTTTAGTGAGAGGAAAGCGTAATGTCTTTTGAATTCACTGGAGCCTTTGGACTCCCTTCCGTACAGTCTGCTCTAGAAACCAGCGAAAATGTTTTCTGGTGGGGACGATTTGAACAGGAAGCGTTCATAGGTTCTATCATTGATGGTTCTGCACGAGATGCAGGCAACACGGGCTACACGGATGTTTTACGTCCGGGCCTCATTTTAGGTAGGATTACTGCCAGCGGTAAGCTGAAAGAATGGAACCCTGCTGCAACTGATGGTACTCAAGAAATCTATGGTATTCTTGGTTACTCACAAAAAATGCAACGAATGGGCGCAAATGCTGATCGTTGGATTGGTTGGGTCTATGCTTGGGGATTCCTCAAAGCAGATCGACTTATTGTTCCCGGGACTACTGCTTTTGGTATCTCTGGAAATGTAAGCGAACACCTGATTCGCGCGCAGCTTAACAAACGATTTACTTTCTCGGATCAACTTGAAGGTAATAGCTTTGGTGGTTACCGTTATGTGTCAGCTAAGACTGCTGACTACGCTGTAACTGAAGCTGACCACGACACTCTATTCACCAACACTGGTGCAAGTGGAGCAGTTAACTTTACCCTTGATGCTGATGGACACACCAAAGCTGGTTTGCGTTACGGATTTTATGTAACTGCTGACCAGAACGTGACTATCACAGGTGGTACTGCTGACAAAATGGTTACGTTTAACGACGCTGCTGCTGACAGTGTAGCCTTTAGCACCTCCAGCCAGAAAATGGGTGGTTTTGTTGAGGTCTACAGTGACGGTACTAAGTGGCTAGTCGTTCACCATGGTGCTAATACCCTTACGGTAGCAACTTAATAATTACTAGGAGAAATTAAATTATGGCTGGAGAAATCACTCTTCAACAGTTGATGCAGACTCCCGTAATTACTCGGGTTGTTTCCCGCATCAAAACCCCAATGACCCTGTTTCAGAGCTTTTTTAATATGAAGCCCGGACAGGCAGCTAACCAGAATGTTTCTGGTCGCTATATCGGTTGGGATATTTTTGACAAGACTCGTCTGATTGCTGAAGGTCGTGCGCCCGGAACTGGGCCATCAACCGTACAGCGTAAAGCAGTCGGTCATGTCAGTTCGGTAGCTTATCGTTCCTTCGAAAAGATTACTCTTCTTCACGAAGAAATCTTCCGTACTCGTCCACTCGGACAACAGTTCGGTGCAGTCGATGTGAATGGACAAAACTACATTACTCGTCAACTTGAGTACATGACGCAGCGATTTCGTAACTCTCGTGAGTTTATGATCTCTCGCATGCTTCGTGGTGGTTTTGGTATTAAACAATCTGGTGAATCTTGGGTTCCAGTTGAAAAAGGTGCAGGTACGTTCGACGTAGATTACAATCTACCCGCAGCTCACCTTAATCAGCTCGATCTAGGAACCGGTTCTGATATTATCGATGCTGGATGGCAAACTGCTTCTACTGATGTTATCAAACATATTTTGGGCATCAATAAAGCGTTTGAACGACTTCATGGTCGTCCACTCCGTCACATTTGGATTAACAGCTCTACTTTCGAGTATCTGTTGAGCAACACTAGCCTGCAAAATGTAGCTGGTACTGCTTACCGAATCTTTGATTCTCTGACAGCTCGTCAGCAGAGTTCGGAAGAAGGTATTCCAGATAGTGGTTTCGATGTAGTCTTCCGTGGTCTTCCACTTCAGACCTTCCATATCTACGATGGCGTTTTGAATGTTGATCAGACTGTAGATAGTGACACTGTCGCTAACAGCAGCCTCTTCATCCCAGACAACCACGCTATCTTCATGCCTGATCCATCTCCAGATTGGATCGGATATGTAAATGCTTCTGAGTTCGTGAAAGAAAACATCATGGACAACGGTAAGCAGGTGTATGGTTTCCATAGCTGGTCAACAAATGTAATTGACCCAGCTGGTATGGAACTGAAGATGATCGACAATGGTCTTCCTGTTCTCTATGTACCTAAATGCTTGGCATACGGTAAAGTAGCGAACTTCTAAGATTAGTCGATCCTAGTAAGCACGAACGGGCTATGGGCATTTGGCCTGTAGCCCGTTTTTTTTAGGGAAAGAAAATGTTTTATTTTTATATTTATAAACTTTGGGATTTACTCTTTGCTGGCGTTAAAAATATTAAACCGCTATTAGTGAAATTTCTTCTTGGACTCTTTGCGCAGGCTAAAAGGATGTATGCGTAATGAAGAAGCTAAAGAGAAACCTGACAAAGTTAAAACGTGGTTCTAAAAAACCTAAGATGCAACCTAACTCGCATAAAGGGCCATGGCACGTTAAACAAGTAGCTTCTGACAATGATGGAATTCCTCCAAAGACAAAACCTTTGGGTCGAAAATTAAAGAAGCGTAAACGTAAACGTCTACATGTCCCTAAAAATCACGGGCAGGGAGCTATGGGAGATAATTCTACTGGCTCTGGTTTTGGAACATCTCACCCAGTTCAAAAATAAATGAAAACACTATTTGCTTTTTTACCTCCATTACTGGCAGCGACTGATAGCATTACCCATTTTGAGTGGGGAACTGTTAGTGCAACAGGTCTTTTAGGTTGGTATCTTTGGTACACAACAAAGGTTGTAATGCCTCGACACCAAGATCAAATATCAGATATGCAACAAAGTTTTGCCACACAATTACTCTCCCAGAGAGACCATTACGAGCGATTACTAGATGATCAGCAAGAAAAGCACGAAGAACGTCATAATAAGATAGTAGATACCTTAGAAACCCTAATAGAAAAGTTAGAGCAGTGATTATTAGACAGATACGTTACTGTTCCGAATGTAAAAGACACTACGAGGTAAAGTATCAAATAATCAATGACACAATCGTTTACCAGCAAAATTCAGACTCCTGCCCTCACTGTAAAGAAAATTAATGGCTCAATACGCTCGACCAGATGCAGATGATACAGATGGTAACTGGACTGACAAATCCGGTGGTAGCACGCTGTACACAAGTATTGATGAAACCAGCGCAGATGACAGCACAACGTACATTAAAGTAACTGACAATGGAAGCAATGAAATATGTATCGTTAGGCTCAGTGATGTAGACACTCCTGACGCAGGGAATGCTTATATAAGAGTTAAAGCCAAAACTTCAGACAATGCTTGGACAGGAAATCCCCCTGATCTTAAAGTTGAACTTCTAGAAGGGTCTACAAGTCGAGTATCAAATACTTTCACCTCGGTATCTACCAGTGGTTGGGGGGATTTGTCTTATACCTTTAACGGTCTTGGAGTATCTATAAGTGATTGGTCTAACTTAAAATTAAGATTAACAATGATGGCAGGAGATGGTGGAGGAATGATGGCTGGTGACGAAATGCATGTCACTATAGCCTATTTAGAGACTCAAGATGCAGCAAGTGCTTCCGTTCCAATCTCAGCAATAGTTCATAATACATATCAACAATTAAGGACTCCTTAGAATGTTTCTAAAACAATCTACAGCCTATACATTTCGTTTTGGGCCATTCCTAGATGATACGGATGGTAAAACAGCAGAGACTGGTTTAACTATCAGCCAAGCAGATATTCGACTCTCTAAAGGTGGAGGCAACTTTGCCCAGAAGAACGAAAGCTCTTCGTCGTCCCATGATGAGATAGGTTTCTACATTGTTGTTTTAGATGCAACTGATACGAACACATGTGGTGAACTATTAGTAGCATGTCACGAGTCAGGTGCATTACCTGTATTCAAAACATTTTATGTTCTGGAGGAGGCGATCTATGATGCCATGTTTGGGGCTAGTGCTAATGCTTTTAACAGCGATGGTCGTGTCGATGTGGCTAGCATCGAGGGTTCTGATGCCACCGATCAAATAAACGCAGCCTGTGATACTGCTTTATCTGATTACGATGCACCAACTAAAGCTGAAATGGATTCTGCTTTCAGTACTACCAATGGGAAGATAGATACGGTAGATGACTTCTTAGATACTGAGGTCGCAGCTATTCTGGCAGACACTAATGAGCTTCAAGCAGACTGGGCTAATGGTGGGAGATTAGACTTACTCCTTGACTCAGCTATTTCTAAGATTGATGTCATAGATGGAATTGTAGACGATATCTTAGTTGACACTGGAACAACATTAGACGGGAAGTTAGATACTATCGATGACTTCCTTGATACTGAAGTTGCAGCAATACTTGCAGATACTAATGAACTGCAAGGGGATTGGGCTAATGGCGGTCGTCTTGATCTTCTTCTCGACTCAGTCATTTCTAAAGTTGATGTTATAGATGGAATTGTAGATGACATCTTAGTTGATACCGGAACTACTATTCCCGCTACTTTAACCACCATTGATGATTTTCTGGATACAGAGGTGGCTGCAATTCTAGCTGATACAAATGAGCTTCAAGGTGACTGGGCAGACGGGGGTAGATTAGATTTACTTCTTGATTCAGCCATCTCTAAGATCGATGTCGTAGATGGGATTGTTGATAACATTCTTGTAGATACTGCTGAGATAGGAACAGCGGGAGCTGGGTTAACCGCAGTACCTTGGAATAGTAGTTGGGATGCTGAAGTGCAAAGCGAATGTACTGATGCTCTTAATGCCTACGATCCACCTACGAAAGCTGAAATGGATGCAGCACATTCTACGACAGACGCTCTAATTACTACAGTAGATACTGTGGTAGATGCAATACTTGTCGATACAGCAGAGATTGGAGCAGCAGGTGCTGGTCTTACTGCTGTGCCTTGGAACAGCGCATGGGATGCGGAGGTTCAGTCTGAATGTAATGATGCTCTAGTAGCTATTGGTTTAGATCATCTTGTATCTGCATCTGTAGCTGGTTCAGACGTTGTAGATAACTCTATCATTGCCAAACTGGTTAGCAAAGAATCAACTGCTGACTGGGATGATTATGTCAATACAACAGACAGTCTACAGGCTCTTAGAGACAGAGGCGATTCCGCTTGGACAACAGGAGGTGGAGGTTCTGCTCCTACTGTCGCTGAGATTCGTGCAGAGATGGACAGCAATAGTACTCAACTTGCAGCGATTGTTGCAGATACAAATGAGTTACAAGCTGATTGGACTAATGGAGGAAGATTAGACCTTCTTTTAGATTCTGCCATTTCTAAAATTGACGTAATAGACGGAATCGTAGACGACATCTTAGTAGATACTGGAACCACTCTTCCTTCGACCTTGTCTACTATAGACGGGATTGTAGACTCAATTTTAGTAGATACGGGAACTACTCTCCCAGCAACTTTAGCTACTATAGATGGGATTGTTGATGCTATTCTGGTAGATACTGGTACAACTCTTCCCGCTACACTAGCAACCATTGACGGTATTGTAGACGACATTTTAGCGGATACAGCAGTCATTGGTGCTAACGGTGCTGGCCTCTCAGCGATTCCTTGGAATAGTGCTTGGGACTCAGAAGTACAGTCTGAAGTAACTGATGCCTTAAACTCCTACGATCCTCCAACCAAAGCAGAGCTGGATGCCACATGGACAACAGCTCAAACAGAAAGCTATGCATCTGACGGAGCTGCTGCTACTCCAGCGCAACTGTTGTACATGATCTACTGTTGTGTTAGCGAATTTGCAGTCTCAGGAACCACTATTACTGGTAAGAAGTTAGATGGCTCTACTACAGCTATGACTTGGACGATCAATGATGGCACTAACCCCACCTCCAGAACGAGGGCTAGCTAATGGCTATTAGAGACTTAGTTGTACCTGCATTCCTGCCTACAAGTACTGTAGAGTTTGTAGTTCTGCGGGGAATGTCTGCTAATCCTGATGTTACCGGAACTGGTACAGGGGTTGTAACTTTTGAGAGTGAAAGCATAACTCGCCCAAGAATTAAAACTGAATCATTAACCACTTCTAGTCTGATTTCTGAGGGGTTCACAGCTCCTCAGTTTAAGTCTGAGACTCTTAAGTAGAGGAAAACAATGTCTAGATCAACTCTTTCCAAAGAAGACAGACGGGTTGCTGAAGGCTCTTCTGCTCAATATACAGCTACTTTAACTGATGAGGCTGGGGTTGCTCTGGCTTTATCGTCTCTACATACAATCACATTGACGTTGTATGACAAAGAATCCGGTACAATTATTAATAGCAGAAATGACCAAGACGTAAAAAACACCAACAATGTAGCTATAACTTCTGGGGGAGTTCTGACTTGGTCAGTTCAACCTGCGGATAACCCTATTTCAGGGAGTAACATCAGAGTAGGTGGGCATGAGACTCATGTAGCTCTTTTTGAGTACACATGGGATTCTGGAGCATCTGCTGGAAAACATGAATTAGAGATAGAAGTTCGTCAACTGGATAAGGTGACTTAATGGCTGTAGAAACACTAGCTTATAGATACACTAGCAGAGCTGAAATGCAACGAGTGCTTGGTGCGTCTGGTATAGATTTACGTTCAGATGATTTAGGTGGTTCTGAAGACAGCACTATGATCGATGAGGTCACAGGCGAAGCTACAGAAATGATTAACTTTTACGCAGGTCTAAATTACGACGAAAAGGATTTAGAAACCTCTTTCATTGTAAGACGTTGGGCTACATGGATCGCATGTTATCTCCTCTCCCAGAGAAGGGGTAATCCCTCTTTGTTCTCTGACAAGTACGAAGAGACTATTGCTCTTCTGGAAGAGGTGTACAAGTTTAACAGGATTATTCCTCGACTTCCGACGAGAGAAGACCTTACTCCTGCAATGTCTAATGTACATATCGATGATCGTTTCCGAACTCACAAGATTCGAGTTCATCCTACGATCTCTACTGGTGGTACATACGGTAAACAAGACCTCAGTCCAAGATTTCCATTTGAGTGGCTATGAAAATTAAAGGTGCTACACTTAGAGGCTTAGTAAAAGATTTACCTAAGTCACTAGGCCTTAAAAAGAAAACTCCTCAAACTGAAAAGCTGAGAGATGCTTTTTGGGGTCACTTTGCACATGCTTTTTATGAAGAAGCTCACAAAGCATTCATAACAAAGTCTAAAGGTGGTACTGATGAAAGTGGAATGAAATGGAAACCTTTATCTGAAAAGACAAAACGCAACCGTCTTTCTCAGACAAAAGGAGGTTTAGGGAAGTTACTTTCTAAACGTAATAGGAAAACCAATCCTGAACGTAAAGGAAAAAAGTATAAGACTAGTGCTTTTGCTCGTCTTGCTGCTGTAATGGGAGAAAAAGACGCAAAGAAGATGGTTAGCAGCGGAAACGTCCCTATTTTAATTCGTTCTGGGAGGCTAGTAGAAAGTATTAAACCTGCAAAAATGTCAGGAAATAGGTACTATAAGAAGAAAGATCAAATATATGAACTGGGGGACGGAAGAGTAAAATTAGGTTCTGAAGTTCCTTATGCAGACAGACAAAATATAGATCGTCCTTTGTTTGGTAATGAAGCAGTATTTATTGAAAGGGCTATGGAAAAAGCTACCCAAGCATTGTCCAAACAACTTGGACAACTATAGGTATTAATAACCAGATTTTAATTATGAGCTTAGGAAGATTACTTATCGCAACTCGTGACCATCTTAGGTCTGAATTAGACCTAAAGGACTTAGAGTGCAACGTAATGCCCGGGCCTGAACCTCCACCGTCTTGCGGTCAAAGGTTTGTGTCCGTATATGGTTCAAACTGGTCAGCAGTATCTGACGATATTCAAGCAGACTTAGGAATTCATGAAAGCTACGACATTGTTTGTGCAGTGACTTTCAGAAGTAGTTATGTTCCTTTTGATAAACTTGGAGAATCTCTTTACACAAAGAGACTCGTAGGTATTGAAGATTTTTGTAGAAAGGTAATAGGAAAAATTCATAGAAATCAAACCATCTTACAGAAGGTTAATGACATGATTGAAGAAGATCATAGCTCTGCTTCTGGGGGAATGGTGGAACAACTTAGATGGGTTTCTGCTGACCCTAACCCTTTACCTGTAACTGGTACATGGTTTAACAGTGATGAAACTTCAGCATCTGGTTTAGTTATGGAATGTAGATTTAACCAAGCAACTAGGTTTAGCTCTTTCTATAACGATGGAATAGGTAATTACACATAATGCCCATTTACAAGCCTCGTATTCACATGCATCCTGTTATTTGTAAAAATTCAACATGCAGTGAACGTAAAATATTAAAGCATCTTCCTTTTAAGAATAAAAGGTTGATGAAAGATGTCTCTACCAAATGTCCAAAATGTAAAAACAATGTATCTCCTTTAGATTTAATTTGTTTACTAAGACCGGATGAAAATGGTGAGATAGATGGTTCAATGGCAGTCACTAAAATGGGACAAACATTGTTCGAAAATCATCCTATAAAAAGATGGACATTTTTTTGTGCCAGAGCAAGAGAAAACTATTATGTAGGAAACGAGTCTAGCCCTGACTATCCCGCAATGTTTACGACAAATCCTAATGCAGCGACTTGTTATGAATGTTTAGAGGAATTAGTTAAATACATTGAGAGTGGCGATAACCAAGACGAAAAGTTAATGAACTACTTTAAGACAAAGGAATAGACAAATGGGTCTAACTTTACAACCAATTTCTGGTGCTTACTACATGACGTATGCTGGAACATACGTTGGAGCTACTGAAGACGGATTCGAGATTGAACACAACTATTACTCGGAACCAGTTCGTGGAGACAACTTAGGTGACGCAATTCAAAATGAAATTTACCGAGGGGTAGATGTTACTGTTAACACTACTTTAATCGAGTATGGAATAGCTAAACCTGTTACAGCAGATGCTGGAAATGTTTACTGGCCTTCGCATGCAACTGAAGGTACTAATGGAGTTATAGGGGATGTTCATACAGATCAAGGGGGTGCTACTGTACTAACTAGAGCTGATGCTAACACCGCAGCTACTCCTGCGACTATGACATTTGCAGAAACTCGATTAGCAACAAATTTTCCTGTTAGAATTCAACTTGCTAACAGGTTAAAAAGAATACCGATAAGACTTCAGGTATACCCTCACAATGCAGCAGGGGCAGGATTTACAGCCTCTTACAATGCCAGCACAGTATGGTATAGCTAGTTGAGATGTCTTACGGTAGGTTTGACAATCGAATCTCTTGGCTCTTCGCTAGAGGCCCACGTTCTGATGAAGAGGTAGCAGAGCTGGATGCTCATATAGCTGAAGAGGCTGAGAGAATTCGTAATTCTTGGTCGGATAAAGAAATGGAGAGTCGTGCTGCGAGGGCAGGCTCTCCATTTCGTAAAAACTTTGAAGTTCCCGTAATCCCGTCAGTCACTGGCCCAGTAATTAGAACGGAAATAGACGATGGCTAACTCTAAACATGAAGTAACTATTAAAGTTCAGGGAGAATCTTCTGATAAAGTTCAACCATCTCAAGCCCAAGCTCCTAAACCAACTAACACTCAATCTGAGTTGGCTAAGGAGATGCATTCTCGTGCAAGAGAGTTAGTAGAACAAAGTAAAGATGAGTCAGGCAACCCGTCCATGACTTATCATCAAGCCCTTAGCCAAAGTGGTAAAAGTCTTCATCAAGAATACATGGAGGCTCGCCAAGCCCCTGAGCCAGAGCAGGTAGAATCCGCACTCTCTGTCCCACCCACCCCAGAAGAAGTTGAAGTAGAGCCTTTAGAGATTGAACCAGAACAGCTAATACCTTCTTTAGCTGAAATGGGAAAAATATGGGCAACAGTATTCGATGTAGTTGCTGACTACGGAGGAAAGATAAAAGAAGAACATCTTTCCCGAGCAATAGAAATAACTAAAGATTTCTACGCTAGTATGCCTGAAGGAACTAAAACAGGCTTTGCAGAAGATGTTAAACAAAAAGATGATGATAGTGACATCGTAGAGGGAGAGATTGTAGAGGAAGATGAAGTTGTTCCAGCAATGTCACCAAGCCCTACAAGTAAATCTGATGATGATGACGTTTTAGACGTTGAAGTCGTAGAAGATGATGACAATGTTATTAGCTCAGGAATTGTCAATGCTGATGAAGCAAAAGAGCAAAAAGCTCTTACTACAGGGGGAGAAGTAGAAGAAGAAGACGGTCTCCTTGATGGTGATTTGATAAAACACGAAGGCGCTTTAGGGGATGCACAAGACGCAGCTCTTGGATTAGTAGGTGCGCATCTTCCTGACATAAGTTCAAAATTCGATACAGACACTGCTGGTCATTTTAAAGCCATGGGGCAAGCTGGTATAGCTGCTGCGGGAAGTACTTCTGGGGCAAGTAGTGCTGGAGATGCTTTAAGTTTCTTTGGAGGAATGGCCCGAGCTGGTGCTGGGATCGCTAGAGATATGCCAGCTAGAGGTCTTGGTCAGATGTCTCGCCAAGCAAAGATGGGCATTGGAATACTTACGGGAGGCACAATACAACCTACCTCTTCTGAAGAAGAGTTTGGAGGAGAGGGAGGCGGTGGTGGCGGTGGCGGTGGCGGTGGGGGTAGTTCCGCTGAAGGTGGTGACGGTGATCCTATGCAGATGATCAACGCTAAGATGGGTGACCTTATCGATGATATTTTTTCTGCGCCTTTAAAACCTATAGACATGTTTATCGAGGTCATGGAAAAAGGCTTCGAAATATTCATGCAATTAAATGCTGCGGTTGAAAAAGCCTACGAAGAAATTATGGGCTTTAGCGGTGCAATGATTGAAGCACGAGTTTCTACCGAACTTGAGCTTATGAGCAAACGAATGGGTCGTGCAGATAGAATGGGAGAACAATTTGCTGACTTTGAAGATAGCAGACGAGACTTGTTATCTGCTTTTGAAGATACAAAAGAAATTCTTCTTAGAGTGATCGTTCCTCTTGTTACTTTCATAATGAACATTGTTGCTGTTGTTGCAAAATTAATAAATATGCTTTTAGCTATCGTAATGGTGATAGTCGAGTTCTTTTACAAGATCATAGAACTAATCGGTTACATCATTCCGGTAACATCTATACTTGAAGGAATAGGTAATGCATTCGATTGGGTAACTGGTTGGTTATTAGGTCAGGACGAAGGCGATGCTGCGACTTGGAAAGATGATTTGCGACAATGGTTAGGCCACCCACAAGGGGCTATGGCACCAAGACCTGCTGGAGCAAACATATGGGCATTGGACGCTTAATAGGAGACAAAGAATGACTGGCAGAAATATCCCGTTTACAACTACTTTTGGACGGATGTTATACAACGGTTTTAAGTTTCCTCCTGCGCTTCGATCTACAATAGATGCAGAACCAGTCTATGACAGATCAAAACGAAGTCTTATGTATGTTCGTTATTCTCTTAAAGTAGAATTCATTATATGTTTACAGGACGTAACTTACTTGGGAGAGACAACTCCTGAAAATAGTAGCTACTATCCAAACATAGATTCAAATGGTAAAGGTTCTAGTACAAATACGAGCCTTGTTAGTACTGGTGTAACTAATGATAAAAACTCTATTGACCCTGCACTTGCTTATTTACGACGAAGATTAATGCAACCTGCTAGACATCTTAGAGTTTCTGATATGGGTTTTGGGTATGAGCTAAATATCAATGATCCTTTAGATGAGACGGGACTACATGACGTTGATTATGGCCCAAAACCAAGAAGTCTTACTTGGAAACCTATTGCAGCAAACAAAGCAGCGACAATTCAATATGAGATTGACTTTTGTATTCCTGAATGTGAGAGTTGGGAAAAGGGAGTGAAAGAACAAAAGCCTAGTGTTTTTAATTTACCGGAAACAGGTGGCGCACTTCCAGTAGAGGTTATGGGCGCAACTTACAATCAATCTTGGGCGATTGATGAAGCAGGACAAACAATAAAATCATATCAATGTATACTTAAAATACGAGGGTATGTAGACCCTAATGATTTGACTTCGATACTTAGAAGTGCAGATGAGTACAGACAATATTTTGAGCCAAATTTAGTAGAAGGATTTATCCGCACCAGAAAGTATTCATTAAATGAAGACAAGTCTCAACTAACTATTGATATTGAAGACAAAGAACATGAAACTAGCTGGCCTTTGCCCCCGGGTGTACCTGACATCTCTGTAGACTATACAATTCAATCCGGTATTTCTATAAACTCTGCTTTTAACGATCATACATTCACTGGGTGGCAAATATGGAAAGCAAATCTTTCTGGAAGAATGCGGTTAGCAAAAGGGTTCGATCCTTACTATCGAAGAATTTATCCTTATTACGTTTTCCTTTTAATCATTCGATCTAGATTTAATTTAAAACTAGAAACTGGTGAAGGGAGTGCTTCTAGTCCAAACACCTACAGTTCTTATGCTGGAGGCGAATCAGGTTTTGGTGCGTTTGAAAGTGGAGACAAAGTTTTATCCATGCCTGTATCTTTTACTCTAAGTGAAAGTGTTTTTGGAAGAGACTTTAGTTTTAACTTCACATGGGAACTAATAGGTTGTAGACCTCAAGAGGCTCCATTTATTCTTCGTTTTGGTGCTGACCCTACACGATACATGGAACAGCAAGCCACTGTTATGGGTGGAAACCAACACTGGACATGGAATTTATGGAGGCAAAGTCTTTACTACGACAAAGACAACGATAACTACTATTTTCAAATTAACATTGAAGTTCCCTCAGATAACTACCCACCAGCAAGAAATACTAGACCTAAATATAAAAACATAAAGATTCTAGAAAACTGGAAAGGTGTAGAACGCCCTGCATTTAATATGCGAGGAGCTAGAGGTTTATCTTTTGAAGGAGATTCAAGACAAGAACCTTGTCAACCAAGCCCTGATTTTTGGTACAAGGTAAACCCTAAAACTAACAAATCATTTAAGCAGTTTGATACTCCTGATGTTATTAACAAAAACTACGATAAGAACTACACCATTCTTTCTACTGAAAGTTCTGTAGAGACTATAGAGTCACATTCTAATGCTGTTATTTATCCTTTGAACAGTCCTAATGGAGGTGATACCCTTATTGGAGAAAGCCAAGATGGTAATACAGCTCAGGCAGCAGGAAGCTCTTATCCCCAACAACCTCCATTAGCTACTGGAGCAGTTGCAGGGATTATACCTTTGAGTGGGTCAGAGCATATAGGGGATAGACATCAAGTAGCTGATACTACAACTTCTGCTTACTCTGCTACTTCTAAAAAAGCTCCTGTTGCTCAAAGCTATGGCCCTACAATGTATACGATTAGAGTTACAGGACAGGCACTAAGCACTGGACTTCCCGTAACCCCTCCCAGAACAATGAGATGGGGGCAAGGCTATGCAGTATGCAAGAGTAAAAGAAATGAAGTTACAAGGAAAGGCGGGGGTGAAATAGAAATTTGGCAATCCAAATGGCATATGGAGTATGATATTATTGGTAGCCCTAATGGTTTGTCACCAGTTGCGTTAAGTACTGGTCACGACCCACAAATGAACCAACGATTGGTTAAGTCGCCAATCTTTACAAAGAGTCAAACTAACTTTATGAGAACTCATTACACTTAGGAGAGTAGTTATGCGTAAAGAACTTGTAATACCAAATCTTGATTGCATTTTGTCAGTCAAAGACGAAGAAGGAAATGTACTTCTGGAGGAAGAAGTGATTTACATTGACCACTTAGTTTCTAGAGCGCAGGATGGGGTTGATATTGAAGATGAAAATTCAGTTCTTCAATGGCTTCCAAAATTTACTGCGTTAATTCATGAGCATTACGATTGTGAATTATCTAGCACAGACGCATTCTTTGTAGCCCGAGAAGCTACTAGATTGATGTGGGATATTAAAAAAAAATACGTCACCATGCTAATGTCGCAGCAACCTATGGAATCAACCCCTTCGAGTTAAGTGATCCTCAACTTCATTATCTTTATTTGTGGATACCTTACATAGAGGCTAAAAGAGAAGTTCAGCATCGAAATAGTGATGGAGTGTTAACCGCTGAGAGAGTCTATAATGTTATGTATGCAATACATGAAGACTCAGATAAGGCTGATAAACTTAGAGCTGATTTTATACGCAAAACGAGTAAATAAATGGTTAAAGCATCAGAACTATTAGGAAGCCCCATGACAGGGGATTACATGCCAAGTGGGTACCAAGGTATCTTCTTATTTGCTCGTAATCGCCCTCCTTTTGGTCTTACAGTCATCTCTGAGATGATGGCTGATCCTCGGGTCATATTTGGTCTTTGGCTGGTCAAAGGGCCAATCTTAGCGAACTCAAGGTTTAAGATTGAATGTGAAGATGAGAATGTAAAGAAGTTTCTTATTAAGAATGTAACTCGTTTCTGGAGAAACTCAGCTGCTAGAGCATTAAAGGCTGTAGAGTGGGGTTACTCTGCTAGTGAAGTTATGTATCGTGTCGTAGATGGTAGCATTCATTTTGATACACTTAAAGACCTTCACTCACAGGATTGTGCCTGCGTAACTCATCAGGGTAGACTCGTAGGGTTTACTGTAAGAAATGTGCCAGACCCAATTACTCAACAGGGTCGGAACAAAATCTTTCTAGGTACTCCAAAAGGATTCTGGCACGTTCACTGGAGAACTCATCACCCATGGTATGGTTTGTCTCGTTTGTACGGTGCGCACATACCTTGGTGGGAGATGTGGTCTGACGGAGGCTATCGAGACATTCGTCGTTTGTGGTTCCACAAGAATGCATTTGAAGGTGGTATTATGTATCACCCACCGGGAATTACACGAACAAAAGATGGTCTTCAAATCTCTAACAAAGACCTAGCTAGAGAGATGATTGAGAAGAAGCGTACTGGTGGTACGTTGACTCTACCTAATACTCAAGGTGGTGAAGGGATTAGAAGTTGGGAATACCAAGCTCCTATGTCTAACCCTGTTCCAGCAGGATTGAGTGAGTACGGTCAAAGTCTGAAGGAAGAACTGTTTGAGGGAATGGGGATTCCCCCAGAAGTCTTCCAGAACGCAACAAGTGGCTTTGGTGGTATGTCAGGTAGACAAATTCCTGAAGAGGCATTTTATGCTGTTCTGCAAGAAATGGTTGGTTGGTTAATTTCTGATGCTGACCAGCAAATCTTTAGGCACTTAGTTCGTCTTAACTTTGGTGATATTGATTATGAGATCGTACCTTTTGGTCTGACTTACAAGGCAGAAGAACGTGAAAATCAGATTAGAGAGGATGCTCGAAATGCTGAATCTGCTCAGGCTGGGATTATGGCAGGGACTGGTGGGCCACCAGAACCAGCTCCTGAAGAGTAATGCTTGAGCGAATTAAAATCTGAAATTTGAAAGAAGTAGTTTATGACTTATGCAGGCGCTAGAAACACAAGAATGGAACTTGTGGCTTACGGTGGTTCCATTACGTTATATAACCCTTCTGATTTAATTTTGTCACACAAACAAAATAATAGAAGTGTAGAGACGTTAATAAATAAAGCTAATGAAGTACATTACACTTGTCGTGGAAGAACTGAATTAGAGGGTTGGTTTTTAGTAAAAGCAAATGACGTAAGAAACTACTTACCTAAGATATGGGAAGGTACTGGTTTTGACGAGTGTTCTATAAAGCTAACAGATGAAGCAGGAGTTTTACAAGCAGGGTACGACCCTGCGTTTGGTGGAGCAACTACAGGTAATCACAAGGTTACCGAAATAAAAAAGTTGTACGCTGTAGAATCTTATGCTGTTTCTGGTGTAGTTCGAGCAGATATTACAGAACATGATGCAGAGTATTCTAGACCTTCTTATCTACAAGCAGGCAATGACTTTGGTAGAAATGTTCTAACTGATACTTACGAAAATCAATTTTACCTAGTTAAGGTTGTTGATTATAGATACTGGCACAAACTATCACGTTATCTAGGATCGTTTAACATAAAGACTCGGTTGTGGGAGGATGACTCGCATAACGTAAGATACCAAAAGAATAGTGGATACTCATGGCAAACTATGTTAGACGAGCTATGGGGCAGTGGTGGAGTCTCTGCTTTAGATCATTCATCTGCTAACTATAGCCTTGAAGGCCCAATAAACTATTACTTTTGGGGAGTAAATAGTTTAGATGCATTCCATAAGGTACTTAACGATTTAGACCACACTATAGTAAGAAATCTCGATGGTACTACTACTGTTTGGGACATGGGAACAGACCCCCCATCTATCTCAGACCAAGAAAGAGAACTTTATAAAACTGAGCTAGTAGAGGTCAGCAATGACAGCAACGGGCTAATTCTCCCAGAAAAGATATGGGTACTCTTTCCTAAACTAGATTATCAATGGCAGACATCTTCTGACACAGAGGAAGTGACTGCCAATGATTACTGGCATAACAGACCTGTTTGGGGAATACAAAAAGATACTGCTACTTTGTTGGCTGGAATGTCAGGTGCGCCTAGTGACCCCACTCTTCAAAGTGGAACCAATCAAATTTTGCATGACACTCTTCCTGCTCAGTTTGCAGCTAGATTACATGGGGCAGGTGAGCCTAATGAAGACCCAGCTGGTACAGGCTCAATTCTTCCTATCAATGATACAGAGATTCAAAACCAAGCTACACAAAGAGCTACTCGTTGGATTAAAGCTAGGCTGAATGGCGACAAGAAGATAGTAAGAGAAGTTTATAGAGGTTATATCCCTTTTACCCCTGCTCACGATATCTCTAAGATAATCTGGAAGAACAAAGGGCTAGGGGCTGTAACTATCATTGAAAGCTGTTCTATAGCCTCTGAAGAGGATTTCCTGCCCTCTGAAGGATATGGTGGCAAAGGTTCTGGAGGTGAATACAGTAATGCCTACGACTATCACGAAGCTCTTAGCAGACGGGTAGTAAACGAAAACCCAAGTCCTCCTGACCATGCTCGTTGGATGGAGCCTGCTTTCCGTTGGGCAATGATAGAACCTGATGCTGATATTCTTCCTGATAATGGGTCGAGTCCTCATGGTATCGGAACTTGTTCAGTTAAGTATGGAATCTCTTCTGGAGGGGATGCTGATCTTACGTTTTACACTTCGACAAAAAACATTGAAGTTAAAAACATTGATACAACAGCTAAACTAGAACAGGGCAAGTACTACTTTGCTTGGTGGAACGAGCAGATGAGATTCTGGTTAGCTGTTCCCAGAAGTGCTTACAATCTTAGAGGCGGGGAGATATGTTCTACAGTTAGCAGAGGTAGTAACTTAAGTCAGACTTCCGGTAAAAACACAGCTACTTTAGCGGACTATGGTCATGACGACTGTATAGAGACTGTAAAGTTCTTACGAGTAAACAAGCAGACTATGCTTAGAAGCTATGTAAGAACTGCTGATTACGTTGGAGGGGATACTTGTGGGTATGCATATGCTGACGCAGGGGGACTTAAAGAAGAAGAGATGTTAATCTCTTTCAACCCTTCTCGAAAAATTGGAGGGGCTGTTTTATGGTCAGATGGAGATGTTATACGTTGGAGTCGCGCACCTAAGTTAGCTTCTTATTTAACAATAGGTGATAGGTTTACCTATGAACCTCCACGCATTGAGTTTTTAGTAGGAGCAGGTAGGGCAGGAAGTAATGGGTTTACTCTTAGTTGCCAGATGCCTGAAGCTGCTGAAGGTACAGGTACGCCTACTGGAGGAAACACTTCAAACCACTGCCCTGCGGGAACTACAGGTACTAGTGCAGGTAAACTTATATTTCCAGACGATAGTGCAACTCTAAATCAAGTTGTTTCAAGTTACGGTAATGGTTCATTAGCGGGACAGCATTTAACTGTTAAAGGTTACAATACTGGTGCTGTTAAACTGAAATGGACACTTCCCGGTCTAAGTGGGTCAGTAGGCGTTTTGCATCCAAATGGTAGTGACACAATTACTTTTAATTATGAAGATGGAATACTTGTTGGAGCAACGAAATCTGGTAACGATCCTGTTCTTTCTGGTTTAGAAGCAAGATGGAATCCTAATATTGATACCTATGTTAGTTTTGTTGAAACTTTGCAAGACCCCTGTGCAGATGCTTACGCAGGTAATGCAAGCAATGGTTCTAATAGAGATGCCAATGGTGACCCGTCATAAGGTATGCTTGAGCGAATAAAAAAGCCCCCTTGGGAGGAGCCTAACAAACCCAAGGAGGCATGAACCGAACCGTTTCAATAACAATTCTGATTTATAGACTGTGTTCTGTCAACAGCTCCATACAGTCTTATTTATTAAAAAGCTGACAGGGCGTGACTACACCCCATATGTAGCCTAGCCCCGAGAGTTTAGCTAGACCCTGTCAGCCTATCCCAGTTTAGTTTACAGAAACGTCTACCCAACCTTCACAATTCTCTTGAATTGCCATGCCATAGGCACGTTTGATATGGTCGACTCTTTCTATCTCTTTACTCGGACAATCAACCCACACTTCATCACCTATATCTCCAACTAAGAAAACATTTCCGTGAATACCTGTTGGGGTAATTGAACCAAGGTGATGAAGTACCGTTCCATGTAAGTAGCTGGTTGCTACTTTGTTTATTGGGTCACCATCCATAATGCCATTGTCATTAACAATCATAGTAACTCCATCTAAAAACACAGGCTGACCAACATCATACCCTGCAATAGCTTTCATCTCTTCCAGAGCTGTATTTTGCTTTACAGTAGTCTGTATTGTTTCTCCAGACCACTGAATGCCTAGAACCTTAATCATCTTATCACTACTCATTTTATCTCTCCTTATTTCTGAGAACAATCTACACAGAGTTCCTCTGCGTTTATACACATTTCTATATTTACTCCACACTTGCTGCACTTACGTTCACTGTTGTAAATGCCTGTTGAAGCTAACTTAACTTTCATATCAGCAAAGGCTTCAGGATAAATGTACTCCATGATAAACCTACTAGCCTGCTGTAAGCTCCTCATGAGGCGTGCTGTCCTGTTGTAGTCTGACCAGTAGTTTTCTACTATCTCTGGAGACACAGCCTCTGGATCGTACAATGACAGCTCTTCTTCCACCGCCAAAGACCCTTCATCAATTTCCTCAAACAGTAATGACAGTTGCTCTATCTTACTGAGTTCCCTCTTCCAGAGAAGAACCTGTTCCATCATTTCTGACATTTGCTTATCGTTATAACTAGCCATTGGTTAGCTCCTTTTCTTCTGTGACAACTTTTAACTTTGTTTCCACCCAGCACTCTGCTCCGCAGGTAAGTGGTTTATCTGGGCTGTAGATGACCGTGGCTACGACTTCTCCATTTTCATCTACGATATGTGCAGTGCTTGTATATCTATTCTCTTTATAATCTTTAACCGTAATGCATGGTTCAGATTTATTGTTCTTACGGTTGTATTTAATAATGTGCTGATTGATATGTATTTTTGTCTTCACTTTTAGGTTCCTTTGAAATAAAGAACTGGCTTATCCGACTTACATAAGACACGATCTTACTCGGTTACGGTTTTGGACTACACCGGACTTGTAGCCTCGCCAGCCCTCGTTGGAGGACACTAGTGTCGGAAAGGGTAAGTGACACTAGGTCAATGAAACGCTGCGGTTACAAAGCCACTCACAGCTTGGCCCTCCCTGCTGATATACAATCAGCTAATTGTCGGGAGCAACAAGTTTACCATTTAGACTTTTTCATTCCCCGTCGAGCTTCTTCAGCTTCTTTCTTGGTGTTATATGGGCCATAGTACTCAACTGACTCATCCTTGAAAGTGACCTTCACTTCCCACTTCCCTACCTCCATTTCTGGATCGAGGAAGTGGTACTCTTTTGCTAGGGATTGGGTTACTTTTACAGTTTCTGTTTGTGTATTCATTTTACTTCCTCACAAAAACTAAAGTGTTTTTACTTCGAGTTAATGCTACATAACGAATATTATGTTCCTGCCCAATCTCCCACTCCAACTCTGCCATTGGGTGAGGCATCATATGCTCCTCCAGAATGTAGACTGTATCTGCTTCCAGACCTTTAGCACGATGCACAGAAGACAGTACAATCTTGTTCTTACGTTGACCCTTGCTGGTATCATCAAAGAGCTTCTTAATACGATTGATAACGTCTCCGACGATGTCAGCCCCTTTGCAGAGCAACTCAATACACTGCACCTTGTCTCCCAGCATTTCATAAGCAGTTTTGCTTACCCGAGTCTGAATAGCCTTAGCGTCTAATCGCTGAATTTCTTTAATGTGGTACTGGCTGAGTCGAGTTTGAAACTCAGGAATGCTCATTGAAATGTTTTTACCTGCTAACTTGTTGCAGAGAGTTGAAAGTGAGCTACCAATATCTTTGCCTTGAATCATACATGGGATGTCACGAGAGATACACTGGTAAGCGAATGCCATTAAAGGAGCATTCATACGACACAGAACTAGTGTTTCATTAGGATCAGCAAACTGTTCATCGTTATAGAGAGCTTCTATAGGCATATTTGTTACTGTACCTTCAATCGCATCATCCATTGGCTTGATGTCTTCAACGATCTCCTGAGCCAAAGCTACATGGCTTTTAGGGCATCGTCGAGTGATAGTCAAAGGAAGAGTCATTACGTCCTGATGCTCCACACGATTGCGAAGATTGATCATGCTGTAAGCATCTGCTCCAGCAAATCCGTAGATAGCCTGCTTTGGGTCACCTACAACAATCAGGCGACCATGGTCTTCCATCTCATGACGGACAGCATTTAGAGCTAGCTCTTGTCGTGACTTGTTTAAGTCCTGAGCTTCATCAACGAACAACATGTCGAAGGTATCGACAGAACAATTAGATAGTGTTGGCAACCAGATCATATCGTCAAAATCAATGATGCCATTTTCTAAAACATCATCTTCGCTGTGCTGAAGTACTTCTGGGAGCAGAGCCTTGATAGCTTCCTCAGCACCATTCAACTGAAGGTTGTAATGAGCAACCAAAGAATTGAACTGGCGAGTGTAATCCTCTTCCCAATCTAGCAAGGTATTCTTAGCAAGGCTTACCACTTTGCGAAGACCCATTTGGAATGAAGCTCCTGCCCCCTTCCACTGTCGTTTGCCCATCAACTTTTCAGCGATGTTGGCGGTCTTCCAGTTATCGACTTTGACTTTACCGTAGCGTTCACGAACAGCCTTAAAGCCAAGACTGTGCATAGTGCAGGCGGTGACTCCAGCAGGAACCTTTTCCTGAAGTTCGGTAGCGATAGATTTGTTGTAAGCGACCATTGCAATCTTAGCGTCTGGATGTTTATCCAAGTATCGCTTGCAACCTTCTATGCAACTGAAAGTCTTTCCAGTCCCTGCACGGGCTTCTAGAAAGATGTGTGAATTCCCATCAACTAGTTCCTTCCAGAATGCTTCTTGTTCTGTGGAACCAACGATTGTTTCTGTTTCAAAAAGTGACATGTTTCAAGTCTCCAAAAGTGATAACTATGGGTAACAAAATTCAGAATTTAATTCTGATATAACATTTCTATCGTCATTTAATTTTTATTGCAATACCAGTAGTACTGTTTTTTGTCATATTTTTTTGCTGTTGACAACTCAGGGCTATGTTCTTAGGCTTATACATATAACAAATTAACCTCCACTAAAGGATATTCGTATGAATTCTGAAGACAGGAATGACGATAACGTACCAAAGGAAGCTGTACCTGCGCCTAAGCCAAAATCAAAACCAAAGGCAAAGAAGGCAGCCCCTAAGTCAGATGTCGTTAAGAAGATAGAAGCTGCTGGAGTAGACCCAGCATTATTGAAATCCGCAATTCTTAAATACGAGGATGGTCGTTTTGACGAAGCTCGAATTGACGAATGCATAGAACAAGTAAAGAAAGAAAGTGAGTAGTCATGCCCTCTTTAAGCAAAGAAAAAGCCCGTCAAAAATCTCTCTCCCAGAGGAAGGCTGATAAAGTTGATCCTTCCAATCTGGAGAAGATTCTTGATATCCAAAAGACTGAAGACCCTCCTCGAAAAGCATGGCATAGAACCCATGGAAAGAAGACAGGTTTGGGGATTATGGCTTTCTGGAAAACATTGTTTGAAGGTAATGAGATTTTACCTAAGTCCAAAAAGATGACGAATGCAGAAATTGAAAGACAAGTTCGTTTAGAGTTTCCTCACGAAAAAACACTTCTGGAGAATCTGGACACCGGTCGTCAATCTGTAAATTACTATCGTCATCTATACAACAAAGGACGTATGACCAAGGGTGATACGCCTGAATATATTTCCTTTCGCTATGATGGTGATGGCAAAGTTGTTAACACCAGAACAGGCAACCGTCTGTTAAGCGAAGAGGAGATAGATGCCTACATCGAAAAATATCAAGGATGATGTATTGGGAATTTCTAAACTCAAGAAATGGTACATGGGAATTGACGTTGGTGTTTCTGGTGGAGTAGCCTTCATCAGTGAAAACGGTGACGAGCAGTTTGCATGCAAGATGAAGGTTGGAGAGGAAGAACTCGTGCAGTACGTTTCTCACTTCCAGAAATCTGTAGTAGCTGCCAGACTTGAGTTTGTACGCAGTAGCCCTCAAATGGGAGTAGTGTCAGCGTTCACATTTGGACAAAGCAATGGCTTCCTGAGAGGGATGCTTGTGTCACTTGGCATTCCTTTTGAAACAGTTAGGCCCATCGTATGGATGGACTACCTTGATTGTCGTACTGGAGGTGATAAAAACATCACCAAGAGAAAAGCCCAAGAACTTTACCCCAAGCTCAAAGTAACTCACGCAGTAGCAGACGCAATTTTGATTGCAGAATACTGTCGACGAACGGAGCTGGAAAATGTTAAAGATTAGTGGAAGAGTTTACGAGATTGCGTGGAAGAATCATCGTTTACGTTGGGAACAATGTACCGATTGTCCTTTACACAAAACAACAGATAGAAGAGTTTTAGTGCGGGGAACTTTCCCTTCAGATATACTCTTTATTGGAGAATCTCCTGAAGTAATAGATAGTGCGACTGGGCTTCCTTTCACTAGTCCTACAGGTAAATTATTAGACAAGCTCATAGAAGACACGGGGATGGAGTTTTCTTATGCAGCAACTAACATCGTAGCTTGCTGTGCAAAAGGCGATGAGGGGGAGGTAAGACCCCCTACAAGCTATGAAGCAGACAAATGCTCTGATAGGTTGTATCAAGTTTTGATGATGAGCAAGCCAAAAGCGGTAATATTATTGGGTCGAGGCTCACAGAGTTTAGCTGTTCCTGTGATGGAAAAGTATAAATATCCATTTACCCATCTCAATATGTCTTCGTTATCGCACATAATGAAGGCAGGGGGCAGAGAATCATCTGCCTACCAGAAAGATTTAAAAACATTAAAACAATTCCTGCAAAGGATTTAGATATGAAGAATAAAAAAGAATGGCAAATTGTATCAAACGATATGGATTGCTATTACGAATTAGTAAGCCCACTTAAAGTTATTGTAAGACGCTACCCGACCAAAGCCCAAGCAGAAGAAGGTCTGGAAGTTATCTTAGAAGCTGTACGAAGGAGTAGCAAAAATGAAGAGCAAGAACAGAAGATCGATCCCGTTTAGGGATATAGAAGCAGATGGAATCACTTATTCATTTCTGGACGAGTGGTTACTAGATAGAGAACAAGCCCGTTTATCATACGTCGAGGGTTGGGCCTCAGAAGGAGGTTCAGACGCTCTTAACTTTGGGTTAGTGTTCCATGACTGTTTGGAATGGATCGCTGCGGGGAAGAGTGTACGCTCTATTCGAAGATGGATCATTAATCCATACCTCGACAAAAAGTCTCACAAGCTGCTTCCAGAGGACTATGACAATCTTGAAGTTCTCATGGAGATCGTCAAAGTAGTCTTTACCGAATACGTTAAGTTCTGGGGAGATTACGATGCGGACTTTGACTACCTGTATCAGGAAGAGTCTTTTAAGGTAGAGCATGAAACCTCTTCAGGACATGTAGTACCTCTTCGAGGTCGATGGGATGCAGTCTATCGTGATACCACCACAGGTAAGATGTGGTTGATGGAGAACAAGACAAAAAGTCGAGTGGATCAAGAAGCTATTCTTGCATCCCTTCCATTTGATTTGCAGACCATGCTGTATGTACATGCTCTTCAAGAGCGAGAGCAGGAACCTGTAGCAGGAATACTATACAACGTCATCCGTAGGCCTCTTCTGCGACAGAGGAAAAATGAAAGTGTTGCAGAATATCTTTGGCGAGTTGAAGATGATGTTGTTACCCGTCCTGAGCATTATTTCATGCGATGGAAGATTGACTTACTAGAAGATGATATTGTAAATTGGGTTTCCCGTAGCCTGAACCCAATCTTAGATCAGGTTGCTTTGTGGTGGAGGTCAATAAAAGACAACCCATTCGAACCATGGGATAGTCCACTACACTACAGCAACCCACAGGCTTTATTCACAAAGTATGGTAAGTCTCGTTACTTCAATCTGATTACCAGAGGAAGTACTGAAGGCCTTTACCAACGCTAAACAAAAGGAGCAATACTATGGCTAGGACAAAACGAGTTCCAGCAAAAAAGAAACCAGCTATCAAACTAGAGATTCCTAAAGAGGTAAACATACCGCCCGAGAACCTGAGCGACTACTGCATCTGTCTCTTTGGTGAAAAGGGCGTAGGGAAGACTTCATTGGCTGCTCAGTTTGATGACTCTCTGGTGATGATGTTAGAGCCAAAGAGACGTAACCTAAGCATTCGTCAGGTGAACATAGAACCAAGTTCTATCAAGCAACTAAACGAGGGCCACACAGACATGACTCCATGGCGATACTTGCAGGAGTATATTTATGCAGCCATGGATGATGAAACCGTAGGGACGATTGTCATCGACACTGTGGATCGAGCATACGAAGCCTGCTTAGTACACCACTGCTACCAGAAAGGTTTGAATCATCCCTCTGACGCTAATGATTATGGGGCCACATGGGCTGCAATTAAGTCAGACTTTGAAGCTACCATGAATCAGCTTTTGTACAATGACATGGGTTTGATTTTTGTCAGCCATGCACATTTGCGAGAAGTGGAAGCTCACGATGGTATGGAGCAATGGATTCCAACCTGCGCTCCCGCTGCGTGGAAGTATCTAAAGGCTGTGTGTGACTTTGCACTCTATTATGGTTATGATGGTACAGACCGAGCGATCACTCTACGCAACAATTCTCTTGTTTGGAGTGCCTGTGGTACGGAAAACAATTTCCTCCGACAGGACGGTACTCCCATTGGTCAATTCGCTACTGGAAAATCTCACTCAGAAGCGTACCAGAACCTGACCAAGGCTTTCAAAAATCAGTTGGAGAATGAAGAGATTCTGGAACCTGCTGTAAAGAAAGAACGTAAAAGTAGTCGAAAGTAACTCTGGTGGTGTTGACACAATTACCACTAGTACTTCTAATTACTATCCAACTAACAGTTTCATTTTTATCTAGGAGCATGAAAATGCCACGAACTAAACAATCCCAAGGATTCGCATCAGCGATGAAGAAAGCAGGAGATGCGTGGGAAACATCCCGAGAAGTTAAAGACACAGGAAATAGTTATGAGCAGCAACCAATCGACGATGGGACTTATGTTGCAGGTCTTACATCAGCTCGCACAGGGGTCGACAAAAACGGGAACGGGTACGCCTCGTTCAACTTCAAGGTCTTACGGGGAGAATTTGAGGGCGTTAGCGTCTCAGTCTTCCACTCCATGGCAGAGACCGAATGGCGATCCATCGAGCAATCACTTAAGTCACTCTTCGTGGATTTACAGAGGCTATCTGGAGAAGATGACTTCTCAGAAATAGAGCCTGAAGACATTGAAGAGATGGTTACTGAATTGAATGAGGAATGTCCTACTATTCAAATTGGTATCAAAAACTGGAAGTCAGATAAGTCTTCTGGTATTAACGTATACATCAACAAGCGACTTGATGATGTAGCAACCACCACTGAAGAGACTATTCCCGAGGAAGGTGATGTGTTCCTCTGGAAGTCTCCCAAGTCAAAAACACAATCGCAATACGCTGTCCGTGGAGTAGACGAGGAAGAAGAGACTGTGACTCTTGTCCGTCTTAAGGATGCGAAAGCCTTTGAAGATGTGCCTTGGGAAGCTCTTGGTGAGCTGGTAGATGACGCAGATGTTGAGGACGATATTCCGTTCTAGAACCGAACCGCTGTGTCAGTTGGGGGTGGAGAGTAACCTTGAATGCTCTCCACCCTTTTTTATGAATAAGGAGCCAAACATGTTAATTGCAGTCGATACAGAAACAACAGGACTTGATCTATTTGGGGGTGATTGCCCCTTCGCAATTTCTAC